>ERZ779669.251-NODE-251-length-34389-cov-9.283043_pt1 | contig 34389 bp, 34 predicted proteins | sample MGYA00511372_ERZ779669 | MGnify/ENA primary metagenome ERZ779669 (study PRJEB29588, sample SAMEA1967891) | human gut metagenome | biome: human gut; feature: human-associated habitat; material: faeces | place: Denmark | collected 2008/2010 ... | reverse complement strand
CCCATTTCAGAGGCTGAAAAGCACCATTTCGCACCCCAATATAGGCCATTTCGCATGCCGAAATGGTGCATATTGCAAAACGATAAAATGCCCTTTAAACATAATTTGTTGATATTCAATGTTTTATGATAACCTCTTATATTCCGCGTATTTGCGCCCGAAGGAGAGTCATTCCGCAAATACGCGCTTATTTTTCGGGGTATATCAGAAAACCGGGAGGGAAAAAACAAAAAACGGTTACGATTTGAAAGTTGCCCGTATCGTTTCCATCTCGTCAGCAGAAAACACCGTTTGTTCGGTCGAGGAACTGCATATTCTGTTGATATCAATCTCCGTCGGTTCTCAACAGCGGACGTTTTTTATAGTTTATATGTCGCTCCGTTGCCCCATAAAACAGCGAAACCGCCTGCACGCAAACACGATGCAGGCGGTTTAGCCATTCCTTTTTTATAACCGCGTGTGGGTTTTATACAATCCCCATCCACATTGTCCGGTCAATCAATGTCATGTCTTTCTTTTGATAGGCCACACGTCCATTCTGTCCCGCGCTCCTTTATCCTGCGCCCCGTGTGTCATCATCTGTCAGCGCATACTGCCTGCGCCATTCCTCCGCTTGCTCAGACCTGTGGTCAGCCGAACACTCCGGTGGAGAGATAACGCTCGCCCGTGTCGGGCAGGAGAGTAACTATCGTCTTGTCGTGCAGCTCCTCGCGACGGGCAAGCTCAGCCGCTGCCCATGCCGCTGCACCCGACGATATGCCTGTGAGCAGACCTTCGCTGCGCGCCAACAGACGTGTGGTTGACATGGCGTCGTCGTTGCTCACGGTCATCACCTCGTCAACAACGCTGCTGTCATACACCGCCGGCACGAATCCCGCACCTATGCCCTGTATGGCGTGCGGACCTGCCTTGCCGCCGCTCAACACCGGCGACGAAGCCGGTTCCACGGCCACAATGCGTACGGCGGGGTTCTTGCTCTTCAGATAACGGCCCACGCCCGATATTGTGCCGCCCGTTCCCGCACCGGCCACGAACACATCGACGTGTCCCTCGGTGTCGTCCCATATCTCCGGACCTGTGGTCGCGAAGTGTGCCGCGGGGTTGGCCTTGTTCTCAAACTGTTGCAGGATCAGTGCGCCGTCTATGCTGTCGCGCAGACGCTCCGCCTCTTTTATGGCTCCCGTCATGCCCTCAGCCGCCGGCGTAAGCACCACCTTCGCGCCGTATGCGCTCACGAGTTGGCGGCGCTCGATGCTCATCGTCTCCGGCATTGTCAGTATGAGCTGGTAGCCCCTCACGGCAGCCACGAGAGCCAGTCCCACGCCCGTGTTGCCGCTTGTCGGTTCTATTATCGTCGCTCCGGGCTTCAGTTTGCCGTCTGCCTCGGCCTGTTTAATCATCGCCAGGGCTATGCGGTCCTTTGCGCTTCCGCCCGGATTGAAATACTCCAGTTTTGCTATTATCGGCCGTGCGAGCCCTTTTTCGGCTGCGAAACGGTTGAGTTCGAGAAGAGGTGTGCCCCCGATCAGGTCGGTAAGGCGTTGTGCTATTTTTTTCATATTACTACGGTTTTTGTAATGCAAGTGCTAAGATACGAAAAAAATATGATACTCTGGCAGTCTCCTTTGTTTATGTCATTTCTCTGTCTCTGCGGCTGCCTGCTTCGCCTTCTCAGCCTCCAGCTTTGCCTGCTCGGCTTTTAGCATATCGTTTCTCGACTTCGACTTTATCACGAGCCATACTCCGCAGAACACAAGTACCATGGCCACGCACTGCGATGTCTTCAGCACAGCCATGCCGGTGAGCAGACTCACGCTCACGGCTACCATCGGCTGCACGTAGTTGTATGTGCTGACAACCGTCGGGCGCAGCACTTTCTGTGCTACCATGGTGAGCAGATAGGCCACGAATGTACCGAAGAACACCACGTAGCCGGCCTCCAGCCATGCTGCCGTTGGCACGCTGTTCCAGTCGTTGGCAAGCACATGTTGCGACGAGAACGGCAGTATGAGCACCGCCGACCAGAGGAATATCCATTTGTTTATCGTGAACACGCTGTATCTCTTTATCAGTTTGTTGAAAAGCGTCAGATACAGTGCGAACGACAGCTGGGCCACTATGCAGAGTATGTCGCCCCATATGTTGCCTACCTTGGCGTTGCCCGCCGATGCGCTGGTGAGTATCAGTATCACGGCGCCGCAGCATCCTATGAGCACTCCGCATGCCTTCTTCCACGTCACGGGTTCCCTCAGAATGATGGCGGCAAGTATCAGTGCGAAGATAGGTGTCGATGTTGTTATGATGCTGGCGTTTGACGGCGACGTCATGCTCAGGCCTATTGTGAAGCAGCACTGATTGAAGACGAGTGCGAAGAGACCTGCCACGAGCATCAGCAGACAGTCTTTCAGAGGCACGTGCTCCCTCTTTGCGAAGAACGAGGCAGCCCAGAACAGGATGGTGCCTCCGGCTATTCTGAACGACACAAGGTCAAGTCCGTCTATGCCACCTGCCATCGCGCTTTTGCCGACAGGCGACATAAGTCCCCATATCACACATGCTGTAAGAATACTTAAATGAGCAATCAATGGTTTTTTATCATCCATAATATGTAATTATTATTAATTTATCGTAAAGGATGTGCAAAGGTAAGAAAAATCGGGTTAAAGGCGTATGCGTGTTGTGGAAATATGTCTGTAAATCAAAATTTAACACTCCGGAATATTGAATGTCATTAAATCCAAGTCGGTCATTAGGATTCAGTCGGTGTTTTTGCTTTATATTGAGCGCGTTTTCGGCAGTTTTTTGCAGGCATGACGGGTCATTTCAATAATGATCGAGCAAAAAGAGGCCAATGTAAAACAATAAGATGGCTGAAAGCATGAATGCACAGAATATATAAAGACACATGCGGTCTAATGACCTGTTTGGGTTCATCCGGCCGTGTGACACCCCCTCTTGTCCGGCAACATGTGCCTTCATGGTTCATCACTTTTATCTCCGCATCCTCCGTCATGGGCCTCTTGTGGTTCCGGACACCTCAAAAAGTGTTATTTTTCGACACAAAACACGCATCCTGACGATTTATTTCTTATCTTTGTTATGGATAATGTAGCGGTAGGCCAACGGCGTTTCCATGCGCCGGGACACACCGTGACATATCCCCGGACAATTTGTTTCAACCATCGCCGGCACAGCCGCTCCGGCACCGTCGCGGCAGGATGCCGGCCACAAAAACACTACGAAGATGAAATACGCCGATTACATTGAACAGATAGAGATTGACTCGCTGTGGAGCGGAAAGCACCACATCGTGTGGAATCTCGACCGCCAGGTGAACATACTCAGCGGCATTAACGGAGTGGGAAAGAGTACCATACTCAACAAGGTGGTGCGCGGGCTTGCCGCGGGAGGCGAGTTCCCCAACCACATGCTCAAGGGCGTGAAAATAAAGGTGGTGCCCGAGGATGCCAGATGGATACGCTACGACATCATCAGGTCTGTGGACCGGCCGCTGCTCAACGTCGAGGCACTGAGCAAGCTCAACGCGAGCATCACGTCGCTCACCACCGAACTCGACGTGCAGCTCTACCAGTTGCAGCGCAAGTATCTCGACTATCAGGTGAACATAGGCAACCGCATGATTGCCGTTCTGCAGAGCGGCGATCCCGATGCGGCCGAGAAGGCGCGAGAGATTTCGGCTCCCAAGCAACGCTTCCAGGACCTTGTTGACGATCTGTTTGCCAGCACCGGCAAGAAGATAAAGCGCACTGAGAACGAGATTCTGTTCACGCAGATAGGTGAGACGCTGGCTCCTTATCAGCTCTCGAGCGGCGAGAAACAGATGCTCGCCATACTCCTCACAGTGCTGGTGGAGGACAACCGCAGCTACGTACTGTTCATGGACGAGCCCGAGGTGAGCCTGCACATCGACTGGCAGCAGCGGCTCATCGACATAGTTCTGGAGCTGAACCCCAACGTGCAGATAATACTTGCCACACACAGCCCGGCTGTCATCATGAACGGATGGGCCGACCGTGTGACCGAAGTGACCGACATCACCGTGTGACAATTTCAAAACCACGCCCCTTATGAGTAAACGACTTAAAGACAATCTTACGTCTGGATACTTCGAGGCTGCCAACCGCATGACCTCGAAGAAAGCCCGCCGGCGCATCGTGGCTTACGTAGAGAGCTACGACGACGTGTTTTTCTGGCGGTCGGTGCTGTCGCGTTTTGAGGACGACACCCGCTACTTTGAGGTGATGCTGCCCTCGCGCGTGCCACACCTTGAGCGCGGCAAGAAGGCGGCCCTGATGAGTCTGCTCAACGGTAGGGTGGGCCGCGACATGATAGCCTGCGTCGATGCCGACTACGACTATCTCATACAGCGCGCCACACCGATGTCGGAGACCATACTCAACAGTCCCTACATATTCCACACCTACGCCTATTCCATAGAGAACCTGCAGTGCTACGCGCCCTCGCTCCACGACGTGTGCGTGGCTGTTACGCTCAACGACCACGCCATATTCGACTTCGAGAACTACTTCCGCGAGTTCTCCCTCGCCATATTTCCGCTGTTCGTGTGGAGCATCTGGTTCTATCGCACAACTAAATATAGCGAGTTCACCATATCCGATTTCCTGCATGTCATAGAGATGGGACACTTCAATCCCAACGACATCGAATTGTCGCTGCGCGTCCTCAGACGCAAGGTGGCACGGCGGGTGGAGCAGTTGCAGCGCCACTATCCGTCGGCAAAACAGAGCTGGCAGGATGTGAAGGAGGACATAAAACGCCTCGGAGTGACGCCCGACACCACATATCTGTATGTGCAGGGACACCATCTTTTCGACAAGGTGGTGGTGCCGATGCTGAAGAAGATATGCAACATACTGATACGTGAACGCGAGAATGAGATATCGCGCCAGAGTGTTCATTCCACCCAACGCCACAACGAACTGTCGTGTTATACGGGCAGTGTGGCGGATGTTGAACTGCTGTTGAAGAAGAACACGGCGTTCACCTCGTCCATACCGTGCGGACACGTCATCGACGACATACGCCGGTTCCTCGACAATACGTCGCCCGTCACACCGCAGTCACATACCGATGATGCCGTCGGTGAGCGCACACCGGTTGCTGTCGGTGCCCGTAACGACTCCTGAAAATTAACATCAGGTGTAGGGAATACACTGTTTTTAATTAACACTTTTAAGTTAAAATCATTGCGCCCGAATCTTGTCGGCAGATCGTCCGGCATGATTTTCGGGCGCAGTTTTTATGCTTCCCGTTCTGCGAATGGTATATATTGATATGGATAAAATCATTATTCTCACAAAATAAAGTCTCTCTTATGTCCCGATAAGGTCCGTTTCATTCCATAATGAAGCCTGTTTTGGGGTATAAAACGGACTTTTCCAGCCCTAGAAACGGGTGCTATCGCGTGCTAATCCCGTCCGTTATGTTCTGTATTTGTCACGTAATGCTCTGGCATACAACGCTTTTCTGTGTTATTCTGTTTGCGGCGTTTCCCGCCCGTATATGCTCCGTCGCCCTCCAAACACCCGATTTTGACAATGCTATTTTAACATTTCCCGTTTTATAGTTGTTTTATTTTACATAACTCTCGTACCTGTTTGCTGTTTTTCTCATACATATTTCCTGTCATCAGACGGTCTCGCTAACGGTTTTCAATGATTTGTTCTAAATGTCCGAATTTTTATATCGTATTGTAACTTGAAATATTTTTATTTTTCAAATAAAATTGTTATTTTTGCCACAGAATAAGATTTAATGGCTTGAAATAATGCCGGCAGCGGGTCTGCAAAATGTTTCTTATTCACCTTATTAATATTATAAGTAGTTGAAAATCAATGTTTTACACGGTTTTCAATGCCCCGAGAGTATGTTCTGTCATCAAAATTTAGTTTAATCAGATGTCTGAAGTAGCAGACGACGAGCAATGGTTTGCCATGCGTGCCACCTATGGCCGTAACCTCATGGCGCAGAATGTTTTGAATGAGCATGGCGTACGGACGTTCATACCCATGCACTACACGCGCTCAGGCAACCAGCGTCACACCGCCCCACGATTGACACCGGTGATTCGCGATTTGATTTTTGTCATGACAAGTCGTGAGACGATAGCCACACTCAAGAAAAACATGCCTTATCTTCATTACATCATGCGCGACGAGGGCATGAGACGTGAGCCTGTCATCGTACCCGAACGGCAGATGCAGCAGTTCATTGCCGTGAGTGGCACGCTCGACGAACAGCTCATGTGGTTCAGTCCCGGACAGCTCGACATGAAGTGCGGTGACGCCGTGCGCATCATCGGAGGACCGTTCGCCGGCCTCGAAGGCATACTTATGCGAGTGCCCGGCAAGCGGTCGCGCTGTGTGGTGGTGGCCGTGCAGGGCGTCATAGCTGTGGCGATGGCCACGGTGCATCCGGATATGATAGAACCGGTTGAAAAGAAGAACGATTATTGACCGTCAGCTCATAAGACCACGAAACCGATGACACGGAAAAACAGGCAACCATTGACTTGCGTCCTTCTTTCCGGTGCTTCGGTACTGATGATGGGTGACCTCACGGCGACGGCCGACGGTGACGACACTACAGACGCGCGCCTCACCATCAATACGAGTAACATCATAGAGATAAATCCACATGGCTAATTCACGGTGCGCGCTATCGTGGGCGACATGAACCGGCTCGACATCTATCTGTACGTCAAACCACCTCAACGCCGATGCACCGCTGCCTCCGTCGGGAATCATAGGTAAGGTGAAGTTCGAGACAGTGAGACTTTGAGCAGCAAATCCACGTATGTTTTTTGTTGAAGTCAATACAGATGACTATCCTGCATACATAAAGAAGGTAAATAGAATTTTTTATGAACTATCTTAAGATAAAGAATTTCGGTCCTGTAAAAGAGGCCTATATAGAATTAAAACCCTTTCTTGTGCTCATTGGCGGGCAGGGAACCGGAAAGAGCACTATTGCAAAATTGGTATCCATCTTTCAGGATTATCTTTGGTATATCAATTTATTGAATGGTACAAATATTTATGCTCCGTTTAATGATTATGGGATATATGAATATTTCAGAGACGATACGGATATAGAATATGAATACAATAATATATGTATCACTTTCAAGGATGGAAAATTTGATATAAAAAACAATAACATATCAGATAATAATAAATTCAAGAATTATTGTGATGTACTGATTTTAAAAAAAGTAAGAGAACTCAGAGATAAATTGGATATCCCGAAAGATCAACCGATAGAACAATTCATCACAAATAATTACTTGTTCCTGAAACCCTATTGCGGTACTGCATTATATATACCGGCCGAAAGAAGTATAATTTCTACATTATTACCAGCCATGTCTAATATAATGTGGACAAAGATACCAATACCACAATTGGTATTGCAATATATGAGCTATTTTGAGCAGGCGAGAAAAGCAAATGCCGAATACACTATACCTTTCAATGAGGATATAAAATACCGTTATGGCAATTCAGAAGAAGGATTGATGATAAACGATGGCGAAAAGACAAAACTGTTGCCGTTAAGCAAGTGTTCATCAGGCATACAATCATTATTACCAATGATGATGGTACTCGATTATTGTATTAATGAAAATATGTACAATTCGTATGTCATAGAAGAACCGGAACAGAATCTGTTCCCCGATAATCAGTTGGCAGTATTAAGATATATTATCAGTAAGAACAATGCTTATGATAGACGCAGCATCATCACAACGCACAGCCCGTATCTGTTGTCAGGCATAAATATATCACTTTTGGCAAGTTTGGTTGCCAAAGATGCGAGATATAAGGATGAAGTATTGAAAATACTCCCCGAGGAATATCATTTGACTTCAGGTGATGTAGGTGCTTACGCTTTAGGCGGTGAGAATAATTATTGTAAGGATATCCTTAATAAGGAGACAGGAACAATAGATCAGAATTACCTCGATACAGCATCTTCTGTTATGGGAGATGAGTTCGGAAAACTGTATAAATTGTATCTGAAAACATTCGAATGATGGATATACCTGAGGCAATAAGCAATTTAAATTTATGCCGTGCATTCAAGGGACATAATCCTGATATAATGGATTGTGTCCTGCCCATAGCAGATAAAGAGTTTTTTGTGGAGGATAGTCGTGAAGCAGGATGTACAATCTATACAGGTAAAAAGATTGATGACAAATCCTGCAAAGTATCCAATTCAACAGATGAGGCTGTCATCCTTTTACCCATTGATGGAAAATTCATCATTAACCATAAGGGAGGCATAGCTGATTCAGCTCTGTTTAATACAAAAGACTTTCATTTCGTAGAGTTCAAGTCCAACGCAGAGGGCAATACCGATAATGCAGTAAAGGGTACATATTCTAAGGCGATGGACCAACTTAATGAAACATTGAATATTTTTGAGAGTAAGATAAATGCTATTGATATAGATTTCAGAAAGAAAGTAAATGTTACCTGCCATATCATAGTATCCGAAACATTCCCGAGAAACAGCGCGGCAGAGCAGACAAATGCCATTGCGTTTGCCAAGCGCACCAAGGGAATACCTTTGGAATGTGATAACGAGATAGAATTTTTATGATATAGAATTAATCATCTGTTGTTGGTAAACCGAGAACATAAAGCATGGATTCATTAGGAAAATAACCACAAACAAAATAGTAAACAAAAATATAAACAATAAACATTCTTCCTCAACGAGATAAGTTTCGCAAGCAAATAAATTGCCCGATAGGGGAAAAAAGAGGAGGAATTTTAATATTAAATACAATATGAATATAGCAATTGTAGGTACAGGCTATGTCGGACTGGTGTCCGGCACATGCTTCGCAGAGATGGGAGTAAACGTGACATGCGTTGACGTGAACAAAGAGAAAATCAACTCACTGAAGAACGGTCAGGTGCCAATCTATGAGCCGGGACTCGACGAGATGGTGCTGCGCAACCACCGCGAGGGACGACTCAACTTCACCACCGACCTCACGAGTTGTCTCGACAACGTGGAAATAGTGTTCAGTGCCGTGGGTACTCCTCCCGACGAAGACGGCAGCGCAGACCTGCAGTATGTGCTTGAGGTGGCACGCGAGTTCGGTCAGAACATCAAGAAATACACGGTGCTCGTAACCAAATCCACCGTTCCTGTAGGTACGGCGAAGAAGGTGAAGGCAGTCATACGTGAGGAACTGGAAAAGCGCGGCGTCGATGTCCCGTTCGATGTTGCGAGCAACCCTGAGTTCCTCAAGGAAGGTGCGGCAATCAAGGACTTCATGAGCCCCGACCGCGTGGTCGTAGGTGTGGAGTCGGAGAAGGCAAAGGAACTCATGTCCAAGCTCTACCGTCCGTTCCTGCTCAACAATTTCCGTGTGATATTCACCGACATACCTTCGGCAGAGATGATCAAGTACGCAGCCAACTCAATGCTCGCCACACGCATCAGCTTCATGAACGACATCGCAAACCTGTGCGAGCTGGTGGGCGCCGACGTCAACATGGTGCGCAAGGGTATCGGCTCCGACGCCCGCATCGGCAGCAAGTTCCTCTATCCGGGCTGCGGTTACGGTGGCTCATGCTTCCCCAAGGACGTGAAGGCACTCATTAAAACCGCCGAGAAGAACGGATACAACATGAGCGTGCTGAAAGCCGTTGAGCAGGTGAACGAGAACCAGAAGCACGTGCTTTTCAACAAACTCTCAAAATACTATGGCGGCAATCTCAAGGGAAAGACCATCGCCATGTGGGGCCTGGCATTCAAACCGGAGACCGACGATATGCGTGAGGCGACATCCCTCGTCACCATCAACCTCCTGCTCGAAGCCGGCTGCACCGTCCGCGTTTACGATCCCGTGGCAATGAACGAGTGCCGTCGCCGCATCGGTGACAAGGTGCTCTACGCCAAAGACATGTACGACGCCGTTCTCGACGCCGATGCCCTGCTCATGCTCACCGAGTGGAAGCAGTTCCGCCTGCCAAGCTGGGGCGTGGTAAGCAAGTCGATGAAGAATCCTCTTATCATCGACGGTCGCAACATCTACGATGCCGAGGAACTCAAGCAGAACGGCTTTGAGTATTATTGCATTGGTAGATAAAGGAAGATAGAAGGAAACACCACAGAATATTAAATAGGGGCGCAAAGGCTTGCGCCTCTTAATTAAAACATACCACTTTATTATTCCTTGTGAAAGGAAATAAATTGATAATTTGAGGGAACAAAATGTCAGGGGAAACAAAAGGAAATCTTAAACAACAGACAAAGAAAGGATTATACTGGAGCTTTTTCAATCAGTTCGCAAATTATGGAATGCAGTTCTGTGTCGGAATTGTTATGGCACGACTGTTATCGCCGTCTGATTATGGAATAACAGCTTTACCTGCGGTGTTTATGGCTGTGGCATATATTATTCAGAATGGAGGATTAAGTGGGGCTTTAATACGTAAGACAGATTTATCTGAAAAAGATCTTTCCACAGCATTCTATTATAGCATTTCTGTTGGTATTGTTTTATATGTAGTTATGTTCTTTTCTGCAACATGGATAGCAGATTTCTATAATACACCTGTACTTGTTCCACTAATTCGTGTTACAGCATTAGGATTTCTGTGGGGACCTTTGGGAACACCACAGAATGTTATATTAAATAGAAAACTTGATTTTAAGACTCCTACAAAAATATCTATAATCTCAAGAATAGTGTCTGCTATTGTTGGTATATCAATGGCTTTTATTGGCTATGGTTTGTGGGCGTTGGTTATATCTGGGCTTTTATCGAGTTTTTTAAGCCTTCTTATGAATTGGTATGTGGTGCGTTGGATTCCTAAGACAGGTTGGTCAAAAGATTCATTTAAATATCTTTGGGATTATGGTAATAAGATGATGGCATCATCATTGTTAGATACATTATATAATAATATAGCACCGGTTTTTATTGGAAAGTTCTATAGTCCGGCAGAACTAGGTGTTTACAATCGTGCACAGGGATATGCAATGATGCCATCACAAAATGTTACGGGGGTAATTCAAGGTGTGACATTTCCTGTATTGAGCAAGATGCAAAATGATGATGAAGCATTGGCGCATAACTATCGTAGAATGTTGAAAGCTACTGCGTTTATCATATTTCCAATAATGATGATGCTATCTGCATTGGCACATCCGTTAGTTATAATATTGGTTACAGCTAAATGGGAATCATGCGTTATTCTTCTGCAGATAATATGTTTTTCATTTATGTGGTATCCGGTTCATGCAATTAATCTTAATCTGTTGCAGGTGAAAGGACGTTCTGATTTATTTCTGCGTCTTGAAATCATAAAAAAGATTGTAGGGGTATCCATTCTGGCGATAACTTTACCTCACGGCTTGATTGTTTTTTGCTGTGGAAGTGTGGTTTCTTCATTAATTGCATTGGTTATAAATACATATTATACCGGTAACCTCATAAATGTTGGATATTTCAAGCAGATGCGTGATCTTTTGCCTATCGTATTGCTTGGACTTGTCATGTTTGCTATGATACATCTGTCCAATTATCTGATATCGAATATGCTGCTTCAGATTATCTGTGGTGGCATCTTGGGTGCGATAGTATATATAGGCGGTGCCATACTATTCAAATTCAGTGAACTTGATGATGTTAAATATATGTTGAAACGTAAATCATAAATATAAATCTATATGGATAACAAAATTATTACAGTTACTTCGCCATTATTACCTGATCTTGACGAGTTTAACGCCCTTCTTAAGGAGATATGGGCAAGTAAGTGGATTACAAACAATGGCTCTTTCCATAAGCAACTAGAGAAAGAACTGGCTGCATATCTGAAAGTACCATATATAAGCCTGTTTACGAATGGAACCTTACCATTAATTACAGCCTTGCTGGCTCTCCGTATAACTGGTGAGGTTATAACAACGCCTTATAGTTTTGTGGCAACGACACATAGTCTTTGGTGGAATGGAATAAAACCGGTGTTTGTTGATATTGATCCTGCCACGGGAAATATGGATCCTGATAAGATAGAGGCTGCCATAACTCCTAAGACAACAGCAATAATGCCAGTGCACGTTTATGGAAAACCTTGCAACACAAAACGAATTAAGGAGATAGCTGATACCTATGGATTGAAGGTTATATATGATGCCGCACATGCTTTCGGTGTAGAGGTGAATGGAGAAAGCGTACTTAATGCGGGAGATATGTCAACATTGAGTTTCCATGCAACAAAGGTTTATAATACTGTTGAGGGTGGCGCACTTGTCATGCACGATGCAGAGACAAAGAAACGCATAGATTATCTTAAGAACTTCGGCTTTGCCAATGAAGTGACTGTTGTAGGGCCTGGTATTAACAGTAAGATGGATGAAATACGTGCTGCGTATGGTTTGTTAAATCTTCGTCAGGTGGATGCTGCCATCGAGGCACGTCATCAGGTTGCAATAAAATATCGTGAGGCATTGCGTGATGTTGAAGGTATAACCTTTTTTGATGATATGCCTGGAGTAAAGCACAACTATTCTTACTTCCCTATTTTTGTTGATGCTGAGAAATATGGAATGACACGTGATGAACTTTATTTCAAAATGAAGGAGCAGAATGTCCTCAGTCGTCGCTACTTCTATCCGCTTATTAGTGAGTTCTCTACTTATCGTGGACTTGAGAGTGCAAGACCGGATAATCTTCCTAATGCACATAAAATGGCTGATACTGTTATTTGCTTGCCAATGCATCATGCATTAAATTGTAAAGACATTGAAAAAGTTATTAATGTGATAAAAAGATAGAGTGATGAAAAAAAATATATTAGTATTTCCGTGTGGTTCAGAAATTGCACTGGAAATATATAAATCTTTAAAATATTCAATACATTTTAATCTTATTGGAGCAAGTAGTGTTGAAGATCATGGACGATTTGTATATGAAAATTATATAGGAAATCTTCCTTATAGTACTGATGTTGACTTTATTCCAGCGATTAGACATATAGTAGTAAAGAATAGAATAGATGCAATTTATCCAGCAATGGACTCTGTCATTGCAATTTTAAAAAATAGTGAGGACTTAATCGGTTGCAAGATAATAAGTCCTACAAAAGAAACAGTAAATATTTGTTTGTCAAAAAAGAAAACATATACGTGTTTAGAGAAAATAATAAATGTTCCGAAATTATATAAATATGATACAGTATTAGAATACCCTGTGTTCTGTAAACCAAATATTGGCTATGGTTCCCGTGGTGCAAAAAAAATAGATACTCCTAGTGCGTTAAAAGAATATCTATTGGAACACAATGATTGTGTTATATGTCAATATTTGCCAGGAGAAGAATATACTGTTGATTGTTTTACTGATAGATATGGAAAATTATTGTTATGTGCTCCAAGAATACGTAAAAGGATAATGAATGGAATAAGTGTAGATACGATTCCATATAAAGATAATGAAAAAGAATTTCTTGATGTTATAAAAAAAATCAATAATACAATTGATATGCGTGGAGCTTGGTTTGCGCAATTTAAGAGAGATAATAATGGAAAGTTATGTTTATTAGAAATAGCAGCACGATTTGCAGGGTCTTCATCGTTATTTAGAGGTTGTGGAATAAATCTTGCTCAATTGACACTTTTTGATGCGTTTGATATGGATGTAAGTATCATAAAGAATGAATATAATATAGAAATGGATAGAGCCTTAGATAATGTATTTAAAATTGATCTTAAATATAATGAGGCTTTTATTGATTTTGACGACTGCTTAGTGATAAATAAAAATCAAGTTAATACGCAACTCATAGCATTTATCTATCAATGTATTAATAATAACGTGAAGCTTTGTTTATTGTCAAGACATGAAGGTGATATTAATAAACAATTAGAATGTTTGCGTTTAAGTAAAATATTTGATAGGATAATTCATATTGGAGATAAAGAAAAGAAATCTGATCATATAGATAATGAAAATGCGATATTTATTGATGATTCTTTTGCAGAGCGAAAAGATGTTTTCAATAATTGTCATATACCGGTATTTAGTGTTGATATGATTGAAATGTTATTAAAATAGAGACTATGAGAATATTGGATACATATTGTTTGAATTATAACATCGGTGACTATGCTTTAGGTATAGGAATGAAAAATCTACTACGACAATTTTTAGATGTTGATTTTATTGCTGATACTAATATTCAGGGACGATATTTTGATAAATATTATATAGATGAAGTTGTAAATAAAAGATACGATTTGTTGGTATTAGGAGGTGGTGGAATTATACATGGCTCGCATTGGCCAAATGGCTGGTTTTGGCTTATAGAAAAAGATTTAATACATAGAATAAAAATCCCTTATATTGTTTATGGTATTGGAAATAATTATTGGAGTGCAGAAGAGATTCCTCTAAAGGCAATTTCACATATAGGAGAAGCAAATCGTTGTGCACGATTTTTTTCGGTAAGAAATGATGGTAGTTATGAACGTGTTAAAAATCACTTTGGATTTATTCCTTATGAAGTGCCTGATCCTGGCTTTTTTGTTGGACTAAACACTGAATATGAACGACCTTACGAAAAGGAATATATTATTATTCAGATTGCAGATGATAAACCAGAAAAAAGATATGGTAGTATAGAAAACAGAACGCGTTTTATACAGAATCTAAAGGTTGTTATCCGGCAATTATCTAAAAAGTATCATATAATTTTAGCTCCCCACGTATATGATGATGTAAAGATATCTGAAGAAATTATATATGGAATATCTAACTGTTCAATATGGAATTTTAGTCTATTTGCATTCGACCATATTCATAATGCTATAGCATATTATAAATATGCAAAATTTGTTATTGCAATGAGGGGACATGGTCAAATCATTCCTATGAGCTTTTCTGTTCCAGCTATTGCTCTGTGTAATCATCCCAAACATAGAGGATTGATGAAAAAAATTAATTTAGAAGAATATGCAATAGATGTTGTCGATAAATCTTTTGTAGAAAAATTAGATGTATTAATAAGTAAAATAGAAAATAATTATTATAATTTTATAAACACATTAAGTATAAGAAATAAAGAATTTTATGATATTACAAGCAATGCTTTTGGTATAATTAAAAAAAATATTCAATAATATATTTTTTATATTAGACTATGAATATAGCTTATAGCTCTGATTGTAATACCAATATATAATTATACAGAATAGTATTGATGTTTTTTTGATTGTTGCATATCATTATTTGGTTAATTATAGATCAATTCAGATAATATAAAATGAGCCATGATTGGCAATTATTCTTTTATGTATTTTAATGATTTACATATAAAGAACAGCGTTTTTATAAACTAGGTCGCATCATGTATGTTTGGTGTATTACTTATTCATGCAAAATAGTAATACTATGCGTCAATAGCTTTGGCGTGATATTTTGATAGCTTAGGCTGGCTTGCAACTGATTATGCAGTGCTATATACATTGATAAGTGTTACTGTGATATTTATAATTTGTATTGGGCTTGATTGGTTGTGGCAGCGGTTTGTGTAAAAAACTTTGTTTAGTATTTTTGATAAGAAATTATTCTTAAAATAAATTTCTCATTTTAGTTATGAATGTTAATGAAGAAAAAGATATAAGACCAATAATGGTCAGTATAAGATGCACAGCATATAATCATGAAAAATATATTCGTGATGCGTTGGAGGGATTCGTGATGCAGAAAACGAATTTTAGGTTTGAGGCTATTGTTCATGATGATGCATCAACTGATGGTACTGCAGCAATAATAAGAGAATATGCTGAAAAGTATCCGGATATAATAAAACCAATATATGAAACAGAAAATCAATATTTAAAGTATGATGGATCCTTTCAAAGGATAATGAATGAGGCATGCAAAGGTAAGTATATTGCGATGTGTGAGTGTGATGATTATTGGATGGATCCTTATAAACTTCAGAAGCAGGTTGATTTTATGGAAAGTCATACTGATTATATGATGTGTTTTACGCGTGCTAAAGTTATATATGAAACGGATTTTAATACTAAATTTCATTTTGATAAAACTGAAGACAGAGAATATACCGGTAACGAATTAATAAACACATGGATTGTACCTACTGCATCAATTGTATATAGAAAAGAAATAATTAATTATAAAATCAAAGGTGAACAAAGGTTTATAAGTGGAGATATTAAATTATACTTAAATGCATCAGCAATGGGCAAAGTAAGGGGGATGAGTGATTATACCACAGTTTATAGAGTTCATGAGAGTGGAATATCAAGAAATCCAAAATTTTTCTTAAAGAGATTAGAGAAATATCCAGATCAATATATATGTATTCTTGAGAACTATCCAAATATTGATAAAAAGATAGTAAAGAAATATATTTATAATTATTCCATAGAATTATTTAAAAGTCGCAAAAAAAATAAAGATAAAATAAAGGATCTTATGAAACTCTTTAAATATTGTCCAATAAGAACTATTCGATGGGTTTACTTCCTTTTTAAAATGAGAATAATTAACAGCTATGGAAAAAATATATAATACAATAATTGATAGAAGAAAAGAGTTAATGGGGATTGCCATTTTAATGGTATTATTATATCATTTATGCTGTTGGCCACAATGGAATAATCCTTTGCGTATATTTGGACATTGGTATATAGGTGTTGATATATTTTTAGTTTTAAGTGGATTTGGACTATGTTTTTCGTATGAAAAATATAATATAAAAACTTTTTATTATCATAGACTAATTAGAATTATTCCTTTGTATTGGTTTAGTTTAATAATTATTTTTATTTGTAATAGATTTATTCTAGATGGTAATTATTCATTGAAGCAATTTTTTTATAGTTTAACAACTTTATCTTTTTGGGTAAATACAGGTAAAGAACCTAATTGGTATGTCTCAGCATTGGTTTACTTTTATTTGTTTTTCCCGGTATTATATAAGATATCCAAGAAATATCCAAACATATCTTTTTTTGTATACTTTACTATCACTTCATTTATATTGAAATATATAAAGATTGAATGGTATCATAATTGTTTTGTTTCTAGAATTCCAATATTTGTTTTTGGTATTCTATTATATCAAGGATATAAATATAAATTAACTTTAAATAAAGTACTTATTATATCCTTATTATTCTGGAATGTAGCAATAGAGTATTGTGGATCACCTTATTTTTTATCAGCATCTATATGTCCTGCTTTACTAATAATTGGATTAAATGTACTAGGTGAACGACCTATTGTAAATAAAAGGATAAACAATTTCTTGGCATATTTAGGAATTTATTCTTATGAGTTGTTTTTAAGTAATGGTTTAACTTATATTACATTATCAAAACTCACGGATTCCTATAATATAGAATTGTTGATGAGGATTATAGTATACATTTTATGTACTATCTTATATGGATTTATTTTTATAAAAATATCTAAATACATTAATCGAATAATAAAGAAGTAATATATAATTAAGGATACCATATAAAGATTATGAAATTATCAATTATAACAATTAATTATAATAATAAAGACGGTTTAAAAAAGACTTTACAAAGTGTACGGGAACAAACATACAATAATTATGAATATATAGTTATCGATGGATATTCTAACGACGGAAGCCAAAATATTATAGAGCAATATAGAAATATAATATCTAAATATGTTAGCGAAAAAGATACTGGAGTCTTTAATGCAATGAATAAAGGTATTGCATGCGCAAATGGAGATTATTGTATTTTTCTAAATTCAGGAGATTACTTTGCTGACAAATATGTGTTGGAAAAGGCTGAAGGATATTTAAATGATGCTGATTTTGTATCAGGTGATACTATATGCTTAGATAATAATGGTAATACAAAATTCTGGGGAGCGCCTAAAGTTCTATCTTGTTATATTATAATCAGGTATGCGTTGAGTCATCAGTCAACATTTATTAAAACAGAATTATTGAAACGAAGACCATATAGAGAGGATCTTCGGATTGCTTCCGATTGGGAACAAGAATTATATGAGATTGTATTTCATGATGCAACATATAAATATTTGCCATTAGTTGTTAGTATTTTTAATGACGAGGGCATGTCACGTAAAAATTTAGATAAGGTTAAAGAAGAACGCTTAAAAATATATAATGAATATTTCTCTAAACGTTTGTTGAAATATTCTTTAGGGGAAAATGAGTTGAAGGAGTTGTGCTCTCATGTAGAAGAGGGAACTTTACTTTATAAGTGTATGCTATATAGTGTTAAGATTGCAAGAAAGGTATATGGAATATTTTCCTTCTTTAAAAGGAATAAATTAAAAATATAGATATGCATATAGCTTTTTGTTTAGACAATAATTATGTTCAATATTGTTCTGTAGTTATTGCCTCTATAATATATAACAACAAAAATGAAGATATAACTTTTCATTTGTTGTCTGATGGTATAACTATTGAAAATAAAAAGAAATTACAAAGTTGGTTGTTTTCTTATAAAAATAAATCAGTTGTTTTTCATAAGATAGATATTTCTAAATTCAAAGAGTTCCCTTTAGGACAAAGTACATATTTAAATATGTCAACATATTACCGTCTTGCAATGCCATCTTTGCTTCCAGATATTAAAAAAATCTTATATTTAGATTGCGATGTCATTGTGAATCAGTCGTTAAAAGATTTATGGGATGTTGATATATCTGGTTATGCTTGTGCCGGAGTGAGAGATAGGATAAATGACAGCATTCGTTTATATAACAGATTGCATTATCCTATATCAAATGGTTATGTTAATGCCGGCGTATTGTTGATAAATTTAGAAAAATGGCGACAGGATAATATTTTTGAAAAATCGATAAGTATTGCAAGAAAAGAATCTGACAAGTTAAAGAATCATGATCAGGATCTTATTAACAAGATATATCATGGCCAGATAAAGATGTTGCCATTTAAATATAATCTGCTTGAATATTATTTATATACAGAAGATTGGCTGTATTTGGACAGAAAGTATTATCAGGAGATAATCGAGGCGTGTAAATTTCCTACAATTATTCATTTCTGTATGCCGCAAAAGCCTTGGCATTATGAATGTATAAATCCGTATAAAGAGTTGTATTATAAGTATAGAGCTATGACACCGTGGCCGGAATTAAAGTTGATTCATAAGGTGCAGCATCTATCTAAGAAACAGAAGTTGAAACTTTTTTTGGAAAGAATGGGATTGTATAAAGTGGAGCGTAAAACGACTTTACGTAAGAATATAAATGTAATAGAAGATTCAGAAAATATATTGTACTAATATGGGAAGGAAACGTCTTGAATATATAGATGCAATGCGTGGCTTTGCTATTTTATTTATTGTATTTGGGCATATACCATTGTATTGCTATGGAATAGCAAATGAACAACTTTTATCATTCAGAGCATTGACATCAATGTTACAATTGCCGATGTTCTTTTTTGTGTCTGGATATGTGCTTAATTCTGAAAAAATGTTAAATGGAAGGGGTAAGACGTGGTATTTAAAATTGAGACAGCTGATTATTCCGGCAATGTTTTTTTGTGGAATATATATTCTTATAAACAAAACAGATATAGTATATTGTATAACAGATAAATTTAAATGTGGATATTGGTTCACACTTACTTTATTTGAGTTTATACTAATTCAATGTCTTTGGGATTTTATTGCGAAGAGTCTTAATATAAATAACAAAGGACAATTATATATAATCTTGTCTGTTGCGATTGCATTGGGAATTTATGTGTTGTCAATGCCAACTGTTTCAAACAGATTAGGTGGTGTAAGTGGTATTGTTGGAATACCGATGTTAAAATATTATATATATTTTATGGCTGGGCGATTGATACATTTGAATTTGGAGAACTTGCTTCGATATAAATATCGTGATACGCTTGTATCTGTTGTTATTTTGGGCTTTCTATTTTTAGCTGTTTATAATTGGTACTTTAATGTGGAATTAAGTGGACCATTATTTCATGTCAATCTTATAATGTTTGAATTGTTTGCATTGTTGTCAGTTTTTGTTTTCTTCTATAAAAAACGTACATATTTCTCATCGTCATCGCGTGCATCAAAAGCAATAACTTTTATAGGACGTAGGACATTAGACATATATCTTCTACATTATTTCTTCTTGCCGAAAGATCTTTCTATATTTGGGAATTATTTTGTAAATCACCCGGCACCTATATTAGAATTTACTTTTAGTAGTATAGTTACAATATTGGTTGTTGCAGTATGTCTTATTGTAAGTGAGATATTACGTCAGAGCACTTTTTGCAGAAAATGGTTGTTGGGAGCAAAATAATTCATTAGAATGAAATTATGTTGTTAAGAGTTGAATTTGGGATAAATCCGTACTCTAAGGCATTAAATGAATATGTTGATGAAATATTTTCATTTGGTAAAATATGATATGATGCATATTAATTGTATATATAAATTTATAAAAACGACCAGAATATTCATATGAAAAAAATAGTATTCTTAAATGCGACATTTGAGGGTAATGCGCACGAGATCATAGATACTTCTATAATATATTGTGCAAGTAATATATTTGAAGAGGTAAAGGTTCGATTTTTAAATGATAGAAGTCAAATTATTGAGAAAGAGATAGCTGATAATTTTAGTTGTGATAATATATATTTTCGACCATTTCATAATATTAAAAAGAAAGTAAATGGTTTTAGTGGATTAGGAAATAACATTGTCTCAAGAACAATAAATAAGCTTAGAATTGTGTTGAGAGAAATTATTTCCTTTATGCAGGAATTACTTGAATATATTTCATATAAAAACAGGAATAGCATATTTTGTCTTACTTATATAAATAGATATAATTGCTATGTTTTGAATTTTGCATGTAAGGTCTTTAAAAGACCTTTATATATATTCTGTCATAGTGAAATAGAAGATATAGTTTTAAAGAAGGATGAAATTAAATCAAATAATGTAAGATTACAGTATAAATTCCTTACAGAAGCTAAAATTGCCAAGAATGCAAGACTTGTGGTGTTGGGTGATTCTATTTGGGAGAATGTAAGTAAATATCTGGACAAGGAACGCTTGAAATATTTTCTTTCCGTTGATCATCCGTATTATAATACTTATAAAGGAACTAATATGGCTTCAATAAATAACAAGAAGAATATAAATATCGGCGTGATAGGAAACTTGACACATTCTAATAATAGAGGTTTTTATAATGTGTTAGCATTGGCAAATAAACTAAAGGATGTAAGTAAAATCACGGTAAATATATTAGGAAAGGTAGATAAGGCGTCGTTTGAGAAGTTGGATGGATTAGTTAATTTCTATAATAAATCCGGACTATTGATTCCAAGAGAAGATTACGATAAGAATATCAGTGATATGGATTATATTTATATTCCATATCCAGTAGATTCGTTTAAGTTTACGGCCAGTGGATCTTTATTGGAAGCTATATGTAAATTAAAGCCAGTGCTGTATCACAGAAATTGTTATGCTAGTTATATAATTAGTAAATTTGGCGATTTTGGAATCGACGTTGATGCTCATAATACAAAAGAATTAGTTAATTTATTAACAGATTCTGAAAATTATAGCGTTTTATTACGAAAACAAAAGACGGTAGCAGATAAAATACATCCACATAGTTTAATAGATCAATATATCAAATTGTTTAATCAGATATAAATATATGATACCGAAACTTATACATTATTCATGGTTTAGTGGCGAGCCGTATCCGGAATTTCTGAAAGAGTGTATGGACACATGGAAAAAGGTCCTGCCGGATTATGAGTTTATGTTATGGGACGCCAAGAAGCTGGCGGAATGTAATAATGTGTTCGCAAACGAGGCCGTGAGTGTAAGGAAATGGGCGTTTGCCGCTGATTTCGTAAGACTATATGCTGTATATCATTATGGTGGGATATGGCTCGATACGGACATTGATATGTTCAAGTCGTTTGATCCGTTCCTAAATGACGAAATGTTTATCGGACGTGAGTATTATGTACACCATGAGCCGGGAAAGGAGGACTTTGTTACATTGACGTCTCATTGTTTTGGGGCGGAGAAGGAACATCCGTTTATAAAGGAGTGTCTTGAGTATTATGAGCACAGACATTTTATACGTTCGCATAATGAGAAACTGCCTCAGGAACTGCGCTATGACATGACCATAATACCTATGGTGCAGATGAGACTGGCGGAGAATTATGGGTTCGATTCGCGCAATAGTGTGAATAAGCTGCAGATATTAAGCAATGGGGTACATGTTTATCCTTATCAGTGGTTTGACCAACCAGGATATACTTCTATGAAAGATGTTGTTTGTATTCATCGGGTAGCGCAAAGCTGGAATCCAAAGGCTAAAGGACAAACCCTTAGGGATGTTACTAATCCTAAGAAAAAAACATTGGGATACCGTAAGATGATGTTACAGAGAAAATTGGCTGATCTCATAATGAAGTTGTAATGGCGAAAATATTATATATACTAAAACATAATCCATGGGGAATCGGTGGCGGTTGTTACGCCTGCCGTAACTATCTGGAGCTTTTCGCAGAGATATTCAAGGATATGCATTTTGATGTGCTTATATGTGAAGAATACCTGAAAGATGTCAAACAAAAAGATTTCGCTAATTGCAGATTCATTCCGGTCGCTCCACGCACGAGATTTGAGAAATATATGTCACCACTGACCGGTGTATTGCACAGGCATAACGGTGTAGCAAAGCGGATGATTGCGGAGAATGATTATAATTACTGTATATTCGATCATAACAGTATTGCAGGTTCGCTTGTGGATAATTGTAGAAAGGCAGGGATAAAAACAATTGTCCTAAATCATAACTGTGAGCAGGAGTATTTTCGTGGAAGTAATGGAGTTATAAATAACATTCTTTTATTACCAATAGTCAGAAAGAATGAAAGACATTCGTATAAGAAATGTGATTATAATATATTCCTGACTGAAGAGGATAAAACTACGTTTAAGAAACTGTATGGCAATTCGGAAACAAAGAGCATTGTCGGTGGATGTTTCCTGAGAAAGGGAGAAAAGATAAATGTGGAGGATGACAGACCATTTGATAAGGAGAACCCGAAAATTGTGATAAGTGGTACGATGTGGAATGCTCAGAACTTGGACGGGATAAACTATTTCCTTGATGAGCTGTATAGATTTGTTCCTGAGAATATGTGTGTTATTCTTACCGGACGTAATCCTTCTGTAGAATTAAAAGAAAAGGTCTCGCAATATAATAATGTCAGAATTATAGAAAATCCGGAAAATATATTGGATATTGTCGGACAATGTGATATCTTTGTATGTCCTACACGTCTTGGTGGTGGAATGAAACTAAGGATTATAGACGGACTGAGATGTGGATTGCCTGTCATTGCTCATAAGGTGTCGGCAAGAGGATATACACATTTTATGAAGAATGGTATAGTCAGACAGTTTGGGCCGCCTGAAGAGTTTAAGGATTGTTTGGAAAAGACTTTGGCTGATATAAAGTTAGAAATGTTGGATCGATATAAGATAAAGAGCGAAGTGGAGAATTTCTTTTGCTTTGATTCTGCGATGAATAGAATAAAGATAATAATAAAAGATAAGTAATATATGATAAAAATTATTAGGCAATATATTGCTAAGAACAGTTATGAATTGATAACGGTATTTTTTATCTTTACCAATTTGTTTCCAAAATGGTTCCCTCAGTTTTTATATTATTTGTCTTTTTTGATGATTCTATTTAAAGAATTCAGATATAAAAGGCCAATGCATAAAAATGCAAAGCTATTTTTGGTATTTTGTGTGTTTTTGTGGTTGTCGAGTACTATCAATATGGTATTGGATTTAAGATTGGTACTGTTTACATTAATTCTATATATGTCAATGCCTTCAAATTCATTGGGATGGCATCAGTATAAAATAAAATTATTTAATTGTATATTTCTTGGGTTCGGATTAGCAACACTTGCTAATTTTTATGCAAAACTTGCCGGTATAAATCAAATATATGTAGATGAATATATGCAGGCGATGGGTCTAGTTGGAGAATTCTCCGGTTTTGCAAATTTTGCTATGTGGACAAGTTGTGCCGGTGCTATGAGTACGTTGTTCTTTGTGAGTATGGCTTTCCGAAAGTCATTGCAGAACAAAATATTAAAAATAATATGTTATGCAATGATATTGGTAAGTCTTTATATAACGATAATTTCTGCTTCTCGTTCCGCATTCTTTTTGTCATTGGCATGCTCGTTGCTTATAATAAAGATGCAATCAAGGAAAGTAACAACATTGATGCGTAACCTTATTATAATAGGCTGTACAGCATTATGTTTTGCTCCAGTGCTAATTGATAATGCTGATGCGATGTTAAATAAAAAGAATGGTTTGGAAATTACTGTTGAAAATACATCAAGAGATGCATTATGGTCACAAAGAATGGAAGAATTCCGGTCTTCTCCGATATTTGGAGTTGGGTTTGCTGCTCATGGTGTAGGTGATAATAAGCAAGTAGGAAGAAATGAATCAGGTGGAAGTTTTATATCAGTATTGGCACAGGCTGGAATTGTAGGCTTTATTATTGTCATATTAATTTGGATGGCCGCTATTATGATGCCGAAAAAGATTGGCAATAATCCTGATATGATACTAATATATGCAGGCTTTGTTTTTATGTCCATTCATTCAATTATTGAAGGTTATATGTTCCAGGCTGGATGGTATATGTGTCTGGTTATATGGTTGAGTGTTGGAATTATGATAGAGCATAAGACTTTAAGTAAGAGATATCCACAATTGATGTTACCAATAAATGTGGCTTATAATAAATAATAATGTATAGTACTATAAAAAGTCACATACTATATTCGTATAATTAATATTACCAATAGAATATGATACCGAAAATAATACATCAGACGGCACGAACAATAGACATTTCTTGGGAAGAAAATGTACTTGTGAGAAGAATGCAGAACAAATTAAAGGGGTGGACTTATATGTTCCATGATGATGAGGATAATGATCGATTGGTAAAGACATATTTTCCTGAATATTATAATGTATTTTCTTCAATATCAAGAGGGGTTGCTAAAGCAGATATTGCCAGATTAATATATCTTTATGTTTATGGAGGATTTTATTTTGATACTGATTATAAATTAATAAAAGAAATTCCAGACTGGATGCTTGAGAAAAAGCAGTTGTTAATGGAAAGTCGTAATTCTGCAAATGAATATAAACTTGGAAATGCGGTTTTGGGATCTGCTCCTAATGGCGCCTTTTATAAAGATTTTATAGAATGTATATTTAAAAAAGAAGAATTATTACACCTACATGAAAATAGGGTGGAGTGGGTTACTGGTCCTGAAGCTCTAACAGAATTTTATATAAAGAATAAGGATAAATATAAGGATGATGTAACAATTATTCCACGTGAGTACTTTAATCCCCCGATATTAAAACATGGTTTGCAAATTAAAAAGACAAAAAATACTATAGGTGTGCATTATTGTTGGGGCTCATGGAGAAGTGGCAGCTTTTTAAAAAGAATATATATTTTTTGTAAGAGAAAGTTTCAAGCAATTTTATAAAGAAATATTGTCATATATTAATAAAAATATAGTTGATATTTATAGATAATCATTTGTATGAATGATGATAATGGTATGTTATTTTTCATCATAATTAATATAGCAAACATAAATAATAATATATATGATATCAATTATAATACCATGCTATAATGCTGCTGAATATTTGGAGAACATTTTATTAGATGTGTGTGCGCAAACATATACCGATTGGGAACTTATATTAGTTAGTAATGGTGAGAATCAAATATCACAACTTGATATAATAAATAAATATGTTTTAAAAGACAAAAGAATAAGATTAATAGAAACTAAGCAGGCTGGAGTAAGTAATGCAAGAAATTTAGGTATAAATAGTGCAAATGGGTGTTGGTTGTGCTTTGTGGATGCAGATGATAGATTGGAAAAAGAGCATTTACAATATTTTGTAGATGCAATCACTCCAGATAGTGAAATCATAGAAGGTGGATTCACTCAAATAAGTATTAATGGTAATAAAAGTTATAATATTTTAAAAGAACAAAATATAAAATTACAAAATATAGTTGGTACAGAATATTATATACAAATTGCCAATCAGGTAGGGAATGCCCCATGGCATACATTGTTTAATACAAGCTTTCTTAAAAAGAATAATATCTTATTTGATACAAGATTTACAATGAATGAAGATAGGATATTTAAAATGAAAGCTTTTTTATCTGCAAAAAATATACAATTTATACCTAAAACGGGATATGTATATATTGCATCATATGGAAGTGCAATGAGCAGATATCATAAAAATATTGAAGATAGTTGGAATGTTTTTTTGGATCTCAAAGATGAAATTAAACGTAAAAGTAATATAGATGAGATACAAATAAAACATGAACGTATAGAAATCCAGTATTATTTAATTTGGCAGTATATATGGAATATGTTTAAAAAAGGATGCCCTCTATCATTTTTGAAGAAAGTGAGGAGGATAAAATCTTTTTTACAAAATAGAGAGTTTATTGAATCATGTAAAGTTCATGATTGGTCAAGTGATAATTTTTATTATAAATTATTTTATATATGTGTTTTATTAAAATCTCCATTTTTAGTTGGATGTCTTTTTGCTTTTCAACATTATATAAAGAAGATATTAAATATGTTGGTAAGACAGTGATAATTTAAAATTTATAATGTTTCATTTGCTATTATATTGCATAGGCTTAGAAGTATGTTCAATTTCTAAAATAGATATATGAAAAAAATATCACTATTTATTTATATATTTTTATTTATTATCTTTTGTATAGAATTTATACTTCGTTTCGCTTTCGGCTTTTGTGACGCCCTACTTTATCGTGAAAGTGACAAATATGAATATATAGCACAGCCCAATCAAGACAGACATAGGTTCGGGGCGCACATATATTATAATTCTTATTCGCAACGTAACGATGAACCGGACTCAACAAAGGTGAGGGTGCTTGGACTTGGCGACTCGGTGATATTCGGTGGTACGTGGATGGATCAGGATTCGCTCGCCTCCACATTGTTCTCCGAGGCGACGGGCACGCAGATGTTGAATATATCAGCCGGAAGCTGGGGACCGGACAATTGTGCTGCTTACCTGAAGGAGAATGGAACTTTTGGTGCCAGCGCAATGATTCTGGTGTGCAGCAGCCATGATGCATTCGACGTGATGACACACGTTCCGGTGGTAGGCGTTGTGCCGACATATCCCGACAGACAGTATAAACTGGCGTGGGCAGAGCTTATCGACAGATATGTTTTATTGAGGATAAAGATATGGTTGTGGAGAACAAAGGTGAAGCTTGATCCCGACCAACAGGTGGTTAAGAATATTGAATTCAAGAATACAGTGAGACAGAAGTCTGCTTTGTTTGACAAAGGTTTTGACCAGTTGCTGGAGATTGCACGGGAGAAAAACATTCCGATGGCTATTTATCTCCATGCTGAGCAGGACGAGGTAACGGCCGGGAATTATAACGAGATGGGGCAGATGATAATAAAATGGGCTGAGGCTCATGGGGTGAAACTTGTGGAAGGACTGAAAGCCGGAGAGAAGGAGAATATGTATCATGACAAGATTCATTTTAATGAGGCGGGGCAGAGATTTATGGCAATGCAGTTGGTGAAGATGTATGATGAATATCTTAAGCAGCCGGCAAGGAAACAGTAAAGATAAAAAGAGAATAATCAGGATATGAAAAAGAAACGTATTGCCATATTGCAGCCGGAGGTACCTCATTACAGGGAGGAGTTTTTCGATCTGTTGAGGCAAAAGTGTGAGACGATGGACTTGTATGTCTATAACTCGTTTGACGATACTCGCAAGAATGGCTTTAATATAAATACCGAAAAGCTGAAGTTCATTCCCAACAAACAAGTGAAGGGCTTCTTGTTTTATAATCCGCGAGTGTTGTTTGACAAGAGGTATGACGTGATTGTGCTGATGCTGCACTTCGCGCATATCACCACGTGGCTGTTACTGCTCACCAAGTTTCTGCACCATAAGAAGATAATATTGTGGGGACAGGGCATTTCTGTGAAACGTTATCTGAAGGAGGAACGCCGGCCGGACTGGAAGCTACGCTGGCAGATGGCGCTGGCGGACGGTGTGTGGCTGTATATGCAGAAGGAGCTGGAGATGTGGCGTAAGGTATTTCCGAAGAAAAAGATGGTGGCGCTAGACAATACGTTGTCGGGTGTTGACGATATGCTGGCATATCGTGGGGACAAGAGTGCGCTTAAGGAGAAATACGGGATAAAGGAGAAAACGGTGTTGATATTCTGCGCGCGTTTCGAGTCCAACTACAGGCGCACGGATTTGCTGGTGGAGGCAATGAAGCGTCTGGACAGCAAGAATTTCGGATTTATAATAATAGGTGCGGGACGTAACAAACCTGACTTCAGTGGCTTTGATAATGTGCATGACTTCGGCGCGGTGTATGACACCGACGTGAAGCGTGAGCTGTTTGCCATAGCCGACATTTATTTTCAACCGGGATGGGTGGGGCTGTCTATTGTTGAGGCGATGGCTTACGGATTGCCGGTGTTCACATTCAAACGGACTGAGGAGACGAAGCAATGTGTGGAGTATAGTTATATAAAGGTGTCACAGAACGGTATGATATTCGAGAACATGGATGAGTGCGTGTCTGTGATAAGCACGATTGCTCCGGAGGAGATACGCAGACTCGGGGACAACGCCCGTGAATTGGTGAGGACACGCCTGACGCCGGCACAGATGGCGGCGAAGGCTTATTCTGTTGTAGAGCAGTTGTAATGGGACAGTGAAATCCGGTAGAAACAGTATATGATGTATATTATTGCCGGTTACGGTTTTATTTACGACAATATTGTTTGGCTGTTACAGGACGGTGCAGTCATAAGACGTGCATGGAGCTTTATAAGATAATCAGCCGGTATCGGACTTACGTTAATATATATAACAGATAGAAAACAGAATGAAAGTAATACATTATATTCCTACAATAGATAGGGCATGGGGCGGCACTACGGCTTATATGCAGTTGCTCGCCGAGAAGCTCGGACAACTGGTGGAGCTGTACGTGGTGAGTCACGGGTCGGCGAATCCTGTGGAGTTGGGTAACTGCCACGTTCATTATATAAGCAGGTTGTTTTCCGGCAGGATGAAACGGGAGTGGCAGGCGCTGATAGAGGAGATAAAGCCGGACGTGGTGCACATAAACTGTTGTTGGATGCCTGGATGTGCGTTTGCCCAGAAGTGGGCGCAGCAGTTGGGTGTGAAGGTAGTGTTAAGTCCTCACGGTATGCTGGAGCCATGGATAATGGCGCGCCATTATTGGACGCGCAAACTGCCGGCTCTGCTGCTCTATCAAAAACGTGCGGTGGTTGAGGCTGACAGGCTGCACGCCACGGCGGAGAGCGAGAAACAGAATCTGATAAAGCTGGGATATAACAACTGTATATCCGTCATAGCCAACGGCATTGACGTTGACAATGTGGAGATGAAACATTCGTGGAAGCGTAACAAGGAGATTCTGTTTCTTTCAAGGGTGCACGTGAAGAAGGGCATAAACTTCCTTGTCGAGGCTGTGGCTGCGCTGAAGAACGAGATGGAGGGTTACTGCGTGAAGATAGCCGGCGAGGGTGAGGAGAGCTATGTCAACGAGTTGCGGCAGCTCGCTGCACGGCTTGGCGTTGGAGATATGGTGAAGTTCACGGGTGGGGTGTATGGTGACAGCAAATGGGAGCTGTTCAGGCATGCTGACGTGTTTGTGTTGCCTACACACAGCGAGAACTTCGGTATTGTAGTGGCTGAGGCTCTGGCTTGCGGCACTCCGGTCATCACGACGAAGGGTACTCCGTGGCAGAAGCTGGAGACAGACGGCTGCGGATGGTGGACGGAGATAGGTACGGAAGCGCTGATTGCGGCTTTGCGTAAGTTCTTGGCTTTGTCTGACGAGGAAATCGAGCGTATGGGACGCAACGGACGGAAGCTTGTCGAGGATAAGTATTCGTCGAGGAAGATGGCGGAGGATATGGTGAGGATGTATAATGAGTTATTATTTAGTAATAAATCTTTATAAACCAATTTGTTATTATTTGGAATGAAATTATTATGATAAAATCTTATAATTCAATAGATCTTTTAAAATTCTTGTGTAGTATAGGAATCGTCGCTTTGCATATTCCACCTGTTGGACCTTCTTCTGGATTATTGCCATATATTAATTTTGTAACAAGTCTATGTGTACCATTGTTCTTTATCTTTTCATCTTTCTTATTTTTCAATAATAAAAAAATAGAGGTTGGATATAAGGATATAAAAAAGTTTGTAACAAGACTTTCCATTCTTTATGTGTGTTGGTTTATTATTAATTTGATAATCAATCCTTCTCATACGAAATTCGGTAATATAATAGTAAATGTAATCTTGGGTAATACTTTCCCTGGTTCATGGTTTTATTCAGCATTAGTGGTCTCTACATTAATTGTATTTGGACTAAGTAAAATAAAAAAAATCTTTTGGATTATTTTTCCTTTATGTATTTACATTTATATATCAATGAATTTCTCTGGCCTCTTAAATGATGGATTGTTCAATTGGTATCAGAATAATATACAAGTAGTATTTTTAAGTCTGCCTTATGCCTTAGTTTGGACTACTATAGGTTATTTATTGAATAAAAATAAATGGCTAATCGTATTTAATGCTATGCTGATAATATCATTTGTAGTATTGTGGTTAATGTATGAAGATTCAGTAATCGAAATAGTTTCATGGTATGTGAGATTGGTCCTGTCTGAATTAATAGCATTCTTTTGCGTAAATTATAATATAAAACTCAAGTTGCCATATAAGTATTTAAGAAATATAAGTACTCTTATTTTTATGATCCACTTTTATTTCTTGTTTAACACATCAGATATATTTTGTGGTAACATAAATTTCAAATTCTTTACAGCAACAATTCTGTCAGTAGTTATCAGTATAATTATAATAAAACTTTCAAAGATGAAATATCTTTCTGTACTAAGACGTTTGTATTAATTATAAAATAATATATAATGAGAGTCGTAAGATTGGATACATTCTCAGCCAAAGATTTCGATAAGGGCGCGGGATTCGTAAAGCAGACCTTATGGTTTTTTATGAGTGCGTTGTTCGTGCGTGCTTCATGGAATCCGTTTATGGGAATAAAGATTTTTCTGCTCCGTGCCTTCGGCGCAAAGATAGGTAAAGGACTTGTAATAAAGAATAACGTCACGGTGAAGTTTCCTTGGAAACTGACCGTGGGCGACAACTGCTGGCTCGGTGAGCATTGTTGGATAGACAATCTTGATAATGTGGTGATAGGCAGCAATGTCTGCATATCGCAGGGGGCGATGCTCCTTACCGGCAATCATGACTATACGGTGGCGTCGATGCCTTATCGCAATGCGCCGATAAGAATAGAGGACGGTGCGTGGATAGGGGCGCAGGCTACGGTGTGTCCGGGTGTCACGGCTCACGCGCAGTCGATACTGACTGTAGGCAGTGTGGCGACAAAGGATATGGCAGAGAACGGAATATACCAGGGCAATCCTGCTGTGTGTGTAAGAAAAAGAATTATAAAGGAATAACGTTGGTTTTATCTTGTTATGAAAATTTCTATAATCACTTCATGTTTTAATCGCAAGGCCACAATACGCGGAGCTATAGAGAGCGTGCTGGCACAGGATTATGACAATCTGGAGTATATTGTTGTGGACGGTGCTTCGACGGACGGGTCGCTGGACGTGATAAACGAGTACAGCGGACGTATAGGCAGGATAATAAGCGAACCGGACCACGGAATGTATGAGGCGATAAACAAAGGCATACGTGTGGCGACGGGCGACGTGATAGGTCTTGTGCACTCGGACGATTTTGTTTATGACGAGCACGTCGTGTCTGACGACATGGCGGTGTTCGAACGGACGGGAGCGGATTTCGTGTATGCCGACGGTATTTATGTTGATGAGAATAATATAAACAAGGTGGTGCGCAACTGGATTGGCGGACGCTATGCAAAATGGAAGGTGCGCCATGGATGGTTGCCGTTGCACCCTACGTGTTATATAAGGCGTGACGTGATGATGCGTCTCGGACTTTATGACGAGAGTTATAAGATTGCGGCTGACACCGATCTGTTGGTGAGATATCTGTTGGAGAATGATCTGAAGGTGGAATATATGAAGCGTTATGTGGTGAGGATGCGTATGGGCGGACTCAGCACCGACAATGCTAAAAGAAAGAAGATGTGGAACGAGGACATAAGGGTTTATTCGTCGCATAATTTCAGATGTCCGCAGCTGACAAAGATGGAAAAGATGTTGTGGAAGGTTCCGCAGTTCATATCGGCAAAATGGAAGTAACGGGGATATTCTTCGAACTGTTGCAGGTGGCTGTGGGCACACGCCGGAGACTTTCGTCTGTACCGACAGCGGAGGAGTGGCAGGCGGTGTTTGACATGGCTGTGCGCCAGGCGCTGATTGGTGTGTGTGCCGACGGCATAGATGCGCTGGACAATGAGCAGAGACCTCCGCGGACGGTGGCCATGCGCTGGGCAATGACGGTGGTGCAGATAGAGAAGATGAGCCGAAGGCAGAACATGCAGGCGGTGGATGTGCAGCGCCGGTTTGCCAAGGAGGGCTTCCGCTCGTGCATATTCAAGGGCGTGGGCGTGGCTGCTGCTTATTATCCACATCCGTTGAGACGGCAGGGCGGCGACATAGATATATGGCTCGAAGGGGGCCGCAGGCGCATAGTTGAGTATGTGCGCAGCTTGTCGCCACGCGAGACGGTGAGCTATCATCACATAGACTTCAGCGTGGTGAAGAGTCCTGTAATAGAAGTGCATTTCTTCCCTACGTTCCTGCTTAATCCGTGGCGCAACATGCGGATGATGGATTACTGGAAACGGGAGGCTCCGCGGCAGATGACCAACAGGGTGGAGCTGCCGGAGGGCTTGGGCGTGATAACGGCGCCGACGGACGACGTGAATGTTATTGCGCTGCTCGGACACATAATGCATCATTTCCTGGAGGAAGGTGTGGGGATGAGGCAGATAGTGGATTATTATTATCTGCTGACGCGCGGTTGCCGTGAGCTTGACCGTGAGGCGACAAAACGACTGCTGTGTGATTTCCACATGACGAAGTTTGCCGGGGCTGTGATGTATGTGTTAAGGGAGGTGCTCGGTATGGATGGCAGGTTCATGATTACCGAACCGGATGCGAAGGCCGGCAGAATGTTGCTGGACAACATAATGAAAGGCGGAAACTTCGGTAAGTATAACGAGGACATAAAAACAATACATCAAGCGGGAGGACCGCTGGACAGGTTCATACGTCGCGAGCGTTATAATATGAGACTCTTGCGCAATTATACGGAAGAATATTTCTCGGAGATTGCTTATCGGGTGTTCTACTTCTTTTATCGTAAGTATTGGAACGAATGGCGGTTGCGTAACATCAAAGACGGCGCGGCCGGGGAAAGGAATAATGATGAGAAAGATTGATGTGAAGGCCATCGCTCCTGTATCCACCTCGCACGGTTGCGGCATGAAGCGGGTGCTGGTGAAGAACGGCGACGTGGCTTCGCCCATCACGCAGATAGCGGTGACGGCGTTTGTAAAAGGGGAGAAGGCGGAGAGGCACAGCCATGCGACGATGGACGAGTTCTTCCTTATAAGGAGCGGACGCATGAGCATAACCGTGGGTGACGAGACAGAGGTGTTCGGCGCTGACGAGTTTGTGAGCGTGCCTGCGGGAGTGGAGCATGAGATGGAGGCGGTGACAGACTGTGAGATTCTTACTATCGGTTGCGCCACAGAATAAATGAATATAAATTATAAACTTAAAAAAACATATTGAATTTATGGAAAGAAAAGTAGCATTGATTACCGGTATTACCGGTCAGGACGGTTCGTTCCTTGCCGAGTTCTTGTTGGAAAAAGGTTATGACGTGCACGGCACAATCCGTCGCTCGTCGGTGGATTTCCGTGAGCGCATCGCTCATCTGGAGGGACAGCCTCATTTCCATCTTCACTATGCCGACCTGAGCGACTCTATGAGTATGATTCAGGTGGTGAACAAGGTGAAACCTACCGAGATATACAACCTTGCGGCTCAGAGTCATGTGCAGGTGAGCTTCGACTCTCCGGAGTTCACGGCCGACGTTGACGCA
>ERZ779669.250-NODE-250-length-34417-cov-10.857430_pt1 | contig 34417 bp, 33 predicted proteins | sample MGYA00511372_ERZ779669 | MGnify/ENA primary metagenome ERZ779669 (study PRJEB29588, sample SAMEA1967891) | human gut metagenome | biome: human gut; feature: human-associated habitat; material: faeces | place: Denmark | collected 2008/2010 ... | reverse complement strand
CGAACAGGGCCTTGGCGTCTGTGGGTACGAACTTATTCGTGAATTATTCATATTTATAAAATTAATTTTGAACAGTTACTTATTTTAAGGCATTAAAGAAGATTGGTCTTGATAAAGCTGAAAAGATTGCTTCCGAAAAGAGGTATCAACGGCATGAGTGTGCCCTCATTTCGAAAGCAGAGGAACAAGATATCTTGAATTCAGCACATTATTCTTACGTAGAGGAACAGGGCTTCTACATAGTAAAAGGCATGAACGGCAAAACTATGAGGAATATGCTTATATTGCTCTCACAACGATTAAATCTTCAGCTTGAAGTAAATTACGAATGAGAATACTTATAGAAGAATACCAGTACAACGTCGCCGATGTGAAAGACATTCTCCAAGGCATAGATGCTTTGGAGAATGTCGAGGGACGTGTGTCCATACACTATGTAGGGTATTACTATAACACACTGCTGAAAGATTGTGTATTCATTCTGCCAAAGGTACTGTTGAAGGACGTTGACGGGGCGGAGCGTGTATTTGGCAAATATCGTCCTGAGGACATTGCCAATCTTGACGTTAAGAACCCACTGGAACCCGAGGAGCGAAACTTTATCTATAAGTTTGCCGTGTGGATATACCGTGCCATCGTGGTATTCAAGAATGACAAGCGCAACGATACTGATATAGTCTATCATCAAAAGATAGCCCAAGTGGGTACAGGTTCACGCCGTCTGAGCAACACGTATCTCGACATATTGCTGTCGCTGATACAGTTCAGTCGTGACAACCAAAGCTTCTTCTTCTTCATCGTGAAGAACCAACATAGCGGACTGAACAAGATCAACTGGACACGCACAATAGCATCCTCCAATGCCATTGTGCAAAATGGACAGCCCATTTATCTCAATCCTGTCAACAAAAAGAGCCGCATCAACTTTGACGAGGAACTGCTCATCATATTCTTCTCCATCCTTAACTATATTGGTGACACTTATGGTTTCCCCAAGGAGATATGTTGCCAGTATCAGCTAATCACTGGCAAGCGTTTTGAGACATATATTAATGGTTTCGGCAAGACACGTCTCCATCAAATCAAGTACAAGTATTTCTCCGACAAAGCCCTGCAACTATGGAATCTCTGTTATGCTTTCTTTGAACAAAGCAAGCAGGTGTATGTAAGCACCGACCGCCGAGAGTACTTGCTCGTAAAAAACTTTTATATTGTCTTTGAGGCAATCATTGATGAACTTATTGGCGATAATCCTCTGCCTGACGGTATGGACAAACGTCAGGATGACGGCAAGATTGTAGACCATCTCTTCACGGCTGCCTGTCTGACGGAAAGCGAACTTCAGCAAAACGATATTGATGCACGCCAAACGTATTATATCGGTGATTCCAAGTACTACAAAATGGGACACGAATTGGGGCGTGAGTCGATATACAAGCAGTACACCTATGCTCACAATGTCATCCAGTGGAACCTCAACATATTCAACGGGCTGAATGATACAGTGAAGACTTCGCATGTACGGTTGCGTGACGAGAAGACAGAAGGCTATGACATCATTCCAAACTTCTTTATCTCAGCCAAGCTGGATGACCAATTGCGTTATGACGATGACGGCATTGAGAAGACCGATCGTAAGAAGAACAAGCATAAGAATGTGCAGTTCATGAACCGTCTGTTTGACCGCGACACCATGCTGCTGTTCCACTACGATGTCAATTTCTTGTACGTCCTCTCGCTCTATGCCCACGACAACGTCAGCCAAAAGGCGGCATGGAAGAGCAGCATACGCGAACGTTTTCGCAGAGAGATACAGGAGTGGCTTCAGAACGACTATGACTTCTATGCCATGCGGGCAAAGCCCGGCGTGGACGATGTGGCATACATCAAGACCCATTTCCAGCAGGTATTGGGCAAGATGTACGCACCTTTCGCCCAGGACAAGCACATCTATTCTCTTGCCTTGGAGAATGGTGCCCCGTACAAAGCAGAAAACGATGCGCTAATCACCGAACTTCGCCAGCACTTCTTTGTAGAACCATGTGCTTTGGGGCAAAACCCACTTGAAGTACTGCCAGAGGTTTCCGCAGTCGGCACAGGCGTTATGCCGACCGATGCCAGTGAAAAGAATGTGCTCACATGCCTCGTCAGGAAGACGGACGACAACTTCAGGAACTATTTCGAGCACAATGGAAAGAGCTACATCATGGAGCGCATTCCTACCATCAATCTTATGGGTATCAAATATCTGTTGCCCATGGTTGGCGGTATGATTGACGGTTACTACGAGATTGAGCGCATGGCTTTTGTGAACAACAAAGGTGTGCCAGGATTGCGCCTGCGATTGGGCGAATACCACCACATCGGTGATAAATGGGTACATATATACCGCACAAAGATGCAGCCTGGTGAACTTATATCACTGAACTACACCATAAAAATGTATAACGAATAAGATACTAATGACTATGGAAGACGGACAAATACGTTCAAGAGCGAAAAAGAGACTCATTCGGGTTACTTTTCCCGATGGAGAAGTGATATGCTACAACAATGCCACTTCTACTATGATAGCGGCATTGAACAAAATCGGTTCAGACAAGTTTCCTGCCATCAATCTGGAGCTGTGTCATCTTCCCTTATTGTCAAAGGAGATATATCCCCAGTACAAAGAGTGGATGAAGCCTGTCTGCGACGGATGGTACCTCAATGCCCAATCAAACTCCGATAACAAGTATCTGCAATTGCGCTCAATCAGCGACCAGCTCTCTTTAGGACTGGTTGTAGAACTTGGAACAGACTTCGAGACTCAAGTTAATCCCAACAAGGAGAAAAAGAGTCGAACGAAGGACAAGCTTTTGGTGAAGTTCCCTGATGGTGAATTTGTAGCAAACGATAGTGCGCTTGATACCTATCTTGAAACGATATGGAAACTGGGTGTTGACGATATAATGCGTAAGCATCTGACTTGGGGTGACAAGGATCTCATCACTACAAGCCAAGTAGCCAACGGACAGATACAAGTAGGTGAAAGGCGTTGGGTGATGGTACCGAACATGACGAAAGATAAGGCAAAGTTGCTGCGCGTTGTGGCGGCAATGCTTCGTATCAATCTTGAAATTACAATCATTTGACATGCTATATTCCGGGCTTAATCAACATAACAGTAATCTCAGAGAGCATCAGATAGAGGCTAAGGGCAAGATATTTGATGCTTGGGATAAGTATGACTCTGTCATGTTACAAATGCCAACTGGCACAGGCAAGACCTATCTGTTCACGTCCATTGTGAACGACTTGCTTGCCGCCTATAAGGAAGCGCATCACGACATTCATATTCTAGTCGTTGCCCACAGAATGGAGTTGCTTGACCAAATTTCAGCAACGCTGTCAAGATTTGGTATTGCCCATGGATTTATCCAGGGCGCGAGGGAACAGCACTTGTGGAAACGGGTGCAAGTGGCAAGCATCATGTCCTTACTGACAGAGAAGAACTATTACAACACACTCCGTCAGAAGTTTGACTATATCATTGTGGACGAAGCACATCATTCGTTGGCTGACACTTATATCAAACTCTTTGAGCTGTTCCCCGATGCGAAGAAACTGGGAGTGACTGCTACGCCCTGGAGACTGAACCACGAATCCTTTCGCAGTTTATATCAGACGCTTATAGTTTCACCTCAAATATCCTGGTTTATTAGCCACAACCTGTTGGCAGACTTCGATTATGTGAGCATAAAGCCTGACTCTGACACCCAGCGATTGGTAGACTGCTCTGAGGTGGCTGACACCGGTGATTTTGCCAATGCAGACCTCGACAATACTTTCAACACCCAGCGCATACGCTCAAAATTGTATGAATCTTACAAACGGTTTGCCAATGGAAAGAAAGGTATTATCTATGCAATCAACAAACTTCATGCATCGAAGATAGCTGAACTATATTGTAGTCATGGCATCAATGCTGTGGCCATTGACTGCGACACGCCCAAAGAAGAACGTCAAGAGATGATTGCACAGTTCAAGTCTGGAATGATAGCAGTTTTGGTGAATGTGGAGATATTCACCGAAGGCTTTGATTGTCCTGACGTGAGCTTCATCCAACTGGCACGTCCAACTAAGTCATTGGCCCTTTATTTACAACAAGTGGGGCGAGGCTTACGTATAGTGGAGGGCAAGAAGAAAACCATCATTATTGATAATGTAGGTCTATACAACTATTTCGGTTTGCCTGATGCAAATAGAAAATGGTTATATCATTTCAATGGACATGATGATGTAGAGCACACTTCAAGTAGCCGAAAAGATTCTCTTACATTGGGGAAAGAAAACTATGAATTTGACGAGAATAGAATAACTGAAGACAATGAAGAAATGATGGTAGTAAGAGGAGCTTTAGGAAATTTTCCTACGATTGGCTTTAAAGAAGAATTGGTTTCCGTACCACCTCCTGTTGAAGAAATATCACTATGTGACTATTATCTAATAAGAGGCAACTGTGACAAGTTCAAGGTTTATCCTTTCGTCAAAAAGAGAGGTAAGGTTACTGGAGCTGTTGTAAACTGCATTTATGAATATGATGCAAAACTGCGCCCAATATTATTCACGGATAATACGACTGAAAATGTCAAGATAATAAATGGTGAAACAAAACTGCAAACAATCATTGCCTTCTCTGCTATGCTACTGAGAATGACAGTGAACGAGATACTTGATCTTGAAAATCTGTGTCATATATCCCAAACAGAAACTGTTAAGGAAGCTGGATCGTTTGAGGTTTTGAAGATGATAACTAAAATTAAGTTGTGAACAATGGGCAAAGGGGCAAAGTCCCCATCATTGTATGGTCATGACACAAATGATTAACCAAGTTATCTATTATAAGTGGTAGCTTACCACCTTTAATGGTGGTGGATAAAACATCGAATAATATGACATTAAGTCAATATTAAAACACAGACGGTCTGAACAAGACTAATAGCTCATGTAGCTATCAGCCGTTCAGACCGTCTGTTTTTGTTTAGAAGCTATTCTATATACTCTACTTCGTAACAAACTTGAAGCTGCGGAAGTATACTTTCAGGTCTTCGCCCGAGATGTTGGTGAGGCGAATCTTTTTGGCCTTCAGTCCGTCAATCTCTGAGCCGGTGTTCACTACAGTCTTTCGGCGCTGGTTCATGCTGAGGCTGATGGGCTGCCATGCGCCATCGGTGAAGACTTCGAGCTTGAACTTATGGGCAATGTTCTCAACGTCGAAGTTGAAGTCCATGCCGTTGAGCGTTACCTCATGGTCGGTCTCAATCTCGATGAATCCGTCCTTCTGCCAGTTGATTACCTCATTGGAAGGGGCAACCATGACGTTGGTGTTCTTGATGCTGATAGGCAGTAGGCGCAGCTGGTCGACATTGCTCGTCAGCTTGTATGGCATGTATTCAGCCACGTTTGAGAGGTTAGTGCCGTTCTGCTTGTTGTAGTTGTCGACAGCCAAGGTGAAGAGCTTATGCAATGTGGGCAGCATAACCTTTGTGCCAACCTTAATGCCGGGCTGTAGGGCGTGGCGCACGTCGGAGTTCTCAAGTTCGAACATCTGCTCCTGTATAGATGTTGCCTGGCGGTAGAGATTGTCGAAGCTGATGGCAGGGTTGCCTTGGAGCATCATTACGACCGTAGTGCCGTAGTCGGCAAGGTTCTTGGCTTGCAGCAACCATGGACGCAGTTCGCGTATAAGTTCCTTGTTGGTCTTGTCGGAAAGCAGGAGGTCGCAGGCGTTCTTGAGCAGCAGACACTTGGCGTTTATTTCCTCAATAGCCTTGCGGTCGCCCTTGACGGCTGCAGCAGCTATGTCCTTCAGTTCCTCACCCTCTTCGCGGCGGAATCCGTGCCCGTTCTGTCCAAGGTCCTTATTGTACAGAGCGAATGTGCGCAGAGCCTCGGCGTTGGCAGGCAGCAAGTCGTTGATGCCTTTGAGCCAGTCGGTCTCGGCATCGTAAGCCTTCATGTTCCAAGTGTAGTCAGCAATGCCATAGAGCGAGATTTTGGAAGCCTCGGCATGTTCCATTGGGTTAGACACAAATCCCGACACGTCGTCGGCGATGTCCTTGCCGTTGCCGTAGGCTGGACCGAGCAGAATGTGGTCTCTCACGAAGTCGCTCACGGGGAAGTTCCACCAGATGTAAGCCTTGCGGTCGATACGGCTGTTGATCCATTGCATCGACTCCTTGTCAATGCAATGCACCACGGAGTTGCCCGTCCACATAATGCGTATGTCCTTGTTCATCTTGGTGCCGAGTGTGCGCAGATAGCCCTTCTCGTCGTTAGCCCAAGCACGGTTGTATTCGGTTGGGCACATAATAAGAGGTGAGATGTCCTTATGGCGGTTGATGAAGTTGTCGTCAACATAGTTGAGCAGTTCGGCTTGCTTGTCGGCCTTGGCACCCTCGCCCCAGATGTCGTCGAAGAATACGGCGAATGAGCGTATGCCGAGGGCGTACATCATTTCGAGTTTGTTGATGAGGTTGTCGCGGTCTTCGTTGTTCCATTTGATGTCAACGCCCGGATGGATGGCCCAGTAGAAGTTGACACCATTCAGCCTTGCCACCTCGTTGAGTTCCTTAATGCGGTTGGCCTCGTCGGTAGGGTAGGGCTTGCGCCACTGGTCGCGGTGGTAGGGGTCGTCCTTCGGTCCGTAGATGTATGTGTTCATCTTGTTGCGACCATAGAAGGCAATCTGGCTGAGACGGGCCTCGTGGCTCCACGGTGTGCCGTAGAAACCCTCTACAGTTCCGCGGAAGTCAACATCTGGCCAGTCGGTAACGGTGCCCGTCTCAAGCTTGCCCTTGGCTATTGAGCCGAGTAATGTCTGTACGCCGTAGAAGAGTCCTTCCTCGTCGTTGCCAATGATTACGGCTCCCTTGTCGCTGATGTTGAGCCAGTAGCCCTCAGCCTTTTGGGGAAGATGCTTGGCATAAGCCTTGACACACTTGTCGCCCTTGATGCCGAGTGTTATGGTGTACTTGGCGTTGGGTTGAACCTTCACGCCATTCTTTAAAGTGGCAACGGCAAACGAGTTGCCTCGGTTGTTGCTGGTCTTGATATTAACGCTTTGTGGCAACTGTGCAAATCCGGTGCTTTGAATTTTTTGTGGCACAGGATTTACAAGTTTGAACTGGGCTTTGGCGGGCATTGTGCCAGCCAAGGCAAGTGCGGAGATGATTCCGATGGTCAGTTTGTTCATTTTTATTTGTATGTATTTTGATTGTCTATAATAGATATGGTTTATTTTGATCTGCAAACTTACATAAAAAAGTAAAGAAGTAAAAAGGTAAAAAGGTAAAAAAAGTAAAAAGGCAAAAGGGTAAAAGAGTAAAAAGGTAGAAAGTAAAAAGGTGGAAAGTGTTGTCGGAATGGCACATAAAAGAACGTTTTGTGCAGAAGTGAAATTAATTTGTAAAAAACTGATAGAAAAATTTGTTGGTTACTTATAATTTATTATCTTTGCAATCGTAAAAGAAACAATATAACACCTCAAACAAAGTAAAAAAACACTCCAACAGATAGTTTGCAAGACAACTAATATAAAGGAAATATATAAACCCGCGGTCGTTAAGTTTGACCGCACAAAACAATTGTAGTATGGCACAAATGAATTTCGGTGGCGTTGTAGAGACTGTAGTCACCAGCAAAGAGTTTTCATTGGAAAAAGCACGTGAAGTTCTTAAAAACGAAACAATTGCCATTTTGGGATACGGTATTCAGGGACCTGGTCAGGCAGGTAACTTACGCGACAACGGTTTTAATGTAATCGTTGGCCAGCGTCCAGGCAAGACTTATGACAAGGCTGTGGCCGATGGTTGGGTGCCTGGTAAGACTCTGTTCTCTGTAGAAGAGGCAGCCGAGAAGGGTACAATCATCTGCATGCTTCTTTCTGACGCTGGTCAGATTGCAGTATGGCCGAAAATCAAACAATATCTCACACCGGGCAAGACCCTCTACTATTCACACGGCTTCGCTATCAACTGGAACGACCGCACTGGCGTAGTTCCTCCTGCTGATGTCGACGTGATCATGGTGGCTCCTAAGGGCTCGGGTACTTCGCTCCGTACAATGTTCCTCGAAGGCCGTGGATTGAACTGCTCTTACGCAGTATATCAGGACCACTCAGGCAAGGCTGAGGAGAAGACAATCGCCTTCGGTATCGGTATCGGTGCAGGCTATCTGTTCAAGACAACATTCCAGCGTGAGGCTACTTCCGACCTTACAGGTGAGCGTGGCTCGCTGATGGGTGCTATCGAGGGACTGCTCGAAGCTCAGTATGAGGTTCTGCGCGAGCACGGACACTCTCCTTCTGAGGCTTTCAACGAGACTGTTGAGGAGCTGACACAGAGCCTTATGCCTCTCTTCGCCGAGAAGGGTATGGACTGGATGTACGCCAACTGCTCTACAACAGCACAGCGCGGTGCCTTGGATTGGGCTCCTCGTTTCCGCGAGGCTATCAAGCCGGTTATGGAGTGGCTCTACCTCTCAGTCAAGACTGGTAACGAGGCTCAGATTTCAATCGATTCTAACTCTAAGCCCGACTACCGTGAGAAACTCAATGCCGAACTTAAGGCTATGCACGACATGGAGATGTGGCGCGCTGCCGAGACCGTTCGCGAGCTTCGCCCGGAGAATGAGGTTAAGTAAAGGATGACTTAAGGCATAAACATAAGGATTTATTAGATCATATTTGATAGATTTGTAGAGGTCGGCTGGGAGCGCCCAGTTTCGGCCTCTACTTTTTTTGTATTTACACTTTTATTTTGTAGTCAGAATTATATTTTGTAACTTTACATCCGCCAATAGGCAAAACGGCTTTTCGTATTACCCTTAAAACAATAATCACTATGGATGCAACCTATATCGAAATCACAATACGTCTTTCGCTGGCTCTTCTGCTGGGAGGAGCAATAGGCATTGAGCGTGAATACAGAGCCAAGGAGGCTGGTTTTCGCACCCATTTTCTTGTAGCCTTGGGCAGCGCGCTCTTCTGCCTTGTGTCGCAGTTCGGGTTTGGCATCGACCTGAAAGACTCGTCGCGTGTGGCGGCACAGGTGGTTTCGGGCATCGGCTTTCTTGGTGCCGGCACTATCATTTTCCAGAAGAATGTGGTGCGCGGACTGACGACGGCTGCCGGACTATGGGTGACGGCTGCTATCGGATTGGCTTGCGGTACGGGTATGTATGCTGCAGCATTGATAGCCACGTTTATGGTTCTGCTCGGCCTTGAGGTGCTCAATGCCTTGATTCCGCAGTTAGGCACGTCGACAGTAGAGCTGTCGTTCAAGGCTCCGTCGAAGGAGAGCGTGCGCCAGCTTATAGAGGAGTTGAAGCATGATGGCATGGAGATTCAACTGTATGAATTGAAGGACAGCTTCACCTCGCAAGGCGAAGTGTTTGAGGTTGACATACAGTTTAAGGTGAAGCGTGGCGAGAGCGACTGTCTGCGGATAATCGACTATATGGAGGATTTCTCTGATGTCACGATTGTTACTACAGAAGGGTAGGGGGAGTGTTGAATGTTGAGTGTTGAATGTTGAGGAGCTCTTGATTGATAGATAATAATATAAACTTTATTTTTGAACAATGAAAACAAGTGATAAAACCTTGCACCGTCTTCTGTTTATATGTCTTGGAAATATATGCCGTTCGCCGGCTGCTGAGGGCGTGATGCGTGCCAAGGTGCATGCAGCCCATAAGGATGACGAATTCGTGATAGACTCGGCTGGCATTGGCGACTGGCATGTCGGACAATTGCCCGACCGCCGTATGCGCGAACGTGGAGCATTGAGAGGTTACCGCTTCGATAGTCATGCCCGTCAGATACGCCAGTCGGACTTTGACGATTTCGACCTGCTGCTTGTCATGGACAGCGACAACTATCGCATTGTTACTGCTAAGGCTCCTACGGAAGAGGCACGCCAAAAGGTGCGCATGCTTACTGATTATCTGCCTGAGGGAAGCAAGGCAACTGTTGTGCCCGACCCTTACTACGGCGACCTTTCGGACTTTGACTATGCCCTCGACCTTATAGAGAAGGCTTGCGACGGACTGCTGTATTCGTTTATCGAAGACAAATAGAACAATAAAACAAAAAAACAACATTGTTTCACTTCGTTATAGTGTTACAATGTTGTTTTTGTTTTTTTAGCTTTACAATTAGGACATTCGCCCTTGATGACGAACGAGGCTGAATGCTGGCAGAAGCCGGGTGGCAGAGCGAACACAGGAACCGGTACATTCTCCATACAGAACGACCGTCCGCACACTTCGCAGTAGAAATGTACGTGGTTGTCGTGGTGATGGCATTCGCCATGTTCGTTGCACAATTCGTAGTTCATCACTCCGCGTCCGTCCTCAAAGGCATGGACAACGTCGTGCTTGAGGAATAATGTAAGCACGCGGAAGATGCTCGACTTGTCCATCGACAGCAGGAGATTCTCCATGTTCTTAAGACTTTGTGGAGACTCTTGGCGGGCAAGGGCATCGTACACCAGAATGCGGTTGGCTGTAGGTCGTATGCCCTTGCTTGCAAGTCGTTCGGTAATTTGCTGGCCGTTCATTTTTACTTTGTTACAGCCTCAAGAGCCTTCACCCAATCGGTGTCGAGCGAGAACTGTGTGATGAACTTCTCGTTGTCGACATAGCTGTAGATGACTTCCTTGTCGACATCGTTGAACAATGAGTTGTTGATAGTGGCCGTGCGGAACTTAGCCTTCAGCAGCTCCTTGTCTTTCGCTTTGGGAGTCTGGCTGAGGCGCTTCACAAACAGGTTGACAAACTCAATCATGGCGTTAGTCTGTTCGCCGAGGTCATATTCGGTGAAAGTGCCCTCCTGGCTTCCCTTGTCTATGAGATAGTAGATGGCGTCGTACTTGAAGCAGGCAATCTTGCGCTCGTTGAGATTCTTGGTCGTGTCGTTGGCGAATGTCTCAGCCTGTTTCTCAAGACGCTTTACTTCCTTCAGTATTTCCTGTGCCGAAGCGTCTGCTATGGTGGCACATATCATAGCGAGTATCAATACAAATCTTTTCATACGTAATATTCGTTTTTTATTTGTTTTTATAAAGTATCTTCTTGTGGTTTATGCACGCAGGCAGTTCGTCCTCGTAGTGGGTCACCATGATAAGAGTCTTGCCCTTGCGCTGGCAGAAAGCCTCAATCACCTGCTTCACGTGTCGGCGGTTGGGCTCGTCAAGACCGTGCAATGGTTCGTCGAGAATCAGCAGTTCGGGATCCTTCACCATGGCTCTTGCCAGCAGTACCAGTCGCTGTTCGCCACTCGACAGCTTCAGAAAACTCTTGTCGGCAAGCTGCTCTATTCCGAAAATGCTCATCCATTTGAGGCATGTTTCGTGGTTTTGCGGGTCGGGCTTTACGTACAGGCTCACGGCGTTGCTGAATCCGCTTGCCACGATGCGTTCTACCGTCACATTGCTGCGGAAGGCACGGTGCATTTCGGGCGAAACGTAGCCTATGTGTTTCTTGATGTCCCAGATGCTTTCGCCGCTTCCTCGTGTCTTGTCGAAGAGGGTGATGTCGCAAGCGTAGCTCTGTGGGTTGTCGGCACATACAAGGCTCAGCAGGGTAGACTTTCCGCTGCCGTTGCGTCCGGTCAGCGCCCAATATTCGCCGTTCATCACCTGCCAGTCGAGGTCTTTCAGAATGGTTCGATCGCCGTAGCGTATGCTCACCTTGTGCATGTCTACTACGCGCTGTGCATTGTATTCCTCCTCCTTGTATGCCATCTGTTCAATCATCTGGCGCCAGTTGTCGGGTATGTTGGCAGGAGCATCAGCCGACTGCGACTGTGCCATATACTCGCTGCGCGTCATCTTGCTGCCTACAGTCATATTGCTCACCTCAACTACGTGCGACACAAACTCCGGGATGTCCTTGGTGCGGTTCACCACAAGCATTATCTGAATGCCGTGCTCGGTCGACAGAATCTGCAGCAGATTGGTGAGCTGCTCGCGTGCCTCCTTGTCGAGACCGATGTAAGGATTGTCGATGATGAGCAGTCGTGGCTGCGAGAATATAGACGATGCGATGACCAGCTTGCGCAGTTCGCCGCTCGACAGCAGTATGACGTACTTGTCGAGCATAGTCTGAAGTCCGAACAGCTCGTATATGTGCTGCTGCAAGCGGCGGCGCTCTTCGGTGTCGTCGCCGGCTGCCTGGTATGCAGCTTCGAGACGTGAGCCTACGGTAGCCGTTTCGGGATCAATCTCGGTCTGATTCCAACGCTGCTGCAGATAATACGTAGAGTCGTTGTCGCCTCCGTAAGTATCCTTGAAGCAGACATATTTGATGTTGTCTGAAATGTACTCCTTGGTCGACGGCGCGAAGTCGTACTTGATACTGTCGCCCAAAAGCGGATGTTTGCCCGTGATGATGTCGACGAACATTGACTTGCCGCCTCCGTTGGGGCCCGTTATTGCTATGTTCTCACCGTCGAGAAGTTCGAAGTTTACGGGTTGAGCCATGCGCCATTCGGGCATGCGTGTCACTCCATTCTTAATGTCAATTATCCTTTGCATAGTCTATCCTGATTCTTGTTGATGAAATCTTTCCACCCGTTGTAGTGTGTGTCGGTCACGGGGCGTCCCTGCTGCATGAAGTGGCAGTAGGCCACGCCCAGAGCATCGGTGGCATCCATAAGTTTTGGCATCTGGTCGGCGTTGAGCCGTAGCAGACGTTTGAGCATATCGGCCACCTGTTCTTTCGACGCCTGTCCCTGTCCGGTTATCGCCATCTTTATCTTCATTGGAGCATATTCGTGAACAGGTACGCTGTGGCCTATGGCAGCTGCTATAGCCACGCCTTGCGAACGTCCGAGCTTGAGCATCGACTGTACGTTCTTGCCGAAGAAGGGGGCTTCGATAGCCATTTCGTCGGGCAGGAATTGGTCGATTATCTCCGTCACTCGGCTGTGTATCTTGCCCAGTCGCAGATAGGGGTCGGAGTCACGGCGCATGTCGATGACACCCATAGCCACCATCTCTGCCTTGTTGCCCGTAGCCCTCAGCACTCCATAACCCATGACGTTGGTGCCGGGGTCGATGCCGAGTATTATCTTTTCTGTTTTCAAGTCTTTCTTTTTTTCTTATCTGTCCAGATACGGGTTGTGTGCCAACTCATATCCCATAGTAGTCTGCTGTCCGTGTCCTGGCAGCAGAGTGATGTCGTCGGGGAACTGTACGAACATGCGCAGGCTCTGAATGATCATGAGCATGCTTCCGCCGTCGAAGTCGGTACGGCCTATAGAGCCGCGGAACAGGGTGTCGCCGGTGAATGCCACCTTCTCGTCCTTGATGTAGAGCACCACGCTACCCATAGAGTGTCCTGGAGTCTCGATGACCTCTATCTCGTGAGTGCCGAACTTGATGATGTCGCCAGCCTTGAATGTCTTGATCTCAGTCACGATAGGCTCGTCGAGAGTCATTCCGAAGTAGGCAGCCTGCTTGTCGGCAGCCAGCACATAGCTCTCGTCCGAACTGTCAATCTTGAGCGGCAGTCCGTAAGTCTTTGTGATGAAAGCGTCGCCGAAGTTGTGGTCGAGATGTCCGTGAGTGGCAATGAGGTGAACGGGCTTCAGCTCGTTAGTCTTGATGTATTTCTCGATAGCCAGTTTCTCAGCCTCGTAGTAGGCACCGCAGTCGATGATGACACATTCCTTGGTGTCGTCGCTCACAACATAGCAGTTCTCCTGCAGCATGTTGCATGTGAAAGTTTCTATCTTAAGCATATTTTGTTTCTTTTTTGCTTAGCTGGGCCTTATTAAGCCTATCTAAGCCTATCTAAGCCTATCTAAGCCTATCTAAGCCTTTTTAACTTTTTACTTTTTTACCGTTTACTTTTTACTTTTCCCTTTTACAGCGGCAGGTAAATCAGATATTTCTCCTTAAACCATTCCTCTTCGAACATGTCGTGTATCTCGGTGAGGCTCACAATCTTCTTGAACGGCTGGGTCTCGGCCTGCAGATTGCCGCCCTTCAGACAGATGAGTCCGTTTGGCAGGGAGTTGTGCTGGTTCTTATGCGAGATGTTCTTCTTAATAATCTTCACGAGGTCGGGCAGGGGCATCACGGCACGGCTCACCACGAAGTCGTACTGTGCCTTCTCCTCCTCGCCCGACAGCTGCTCAGCCACAACGTTCTTCAGAGCGATGGCCTGTGCCACCTCGTTCACCACGCGGATCTTCTTGCCCGTGCGGTCGATCATCTTAAACTGGCACTCCGGAAACATTATTGCCAAGGGAATGCCGGGGAAGCCTCCGCCCGTGCCAAGGTCGAGAATGCGCGAGCCGTCGCGGAACTTAATCTCGTGGGCTATGGCAAGCGAGTGCAGCACATGGTGCTCATAGAAGTTGTCCATGTCCTTACGCGAGATCACGTTAATCTTGCCGTTCCAGTCCTCGTACAGTTCCTTGAGCTTGGCAAATTGCGTGCGCTGCGCGTCGGTCAGATTGGGGAAATATTTCAGTATCAATTCCATATCTTTATATATAATATTGTGTATAATAAAGTGCAAAGTTAGTGCAAATCGGAGACATATACAAAAAGAAATCAGCCATTTATAATATATTAAAACTTGGAAATGCCAATCTTTTCAAATTCGAATACTACTTGAAAATTTGGAATATACCCAATAAATTGTATATCTTTGCCTATGAAATCTCCGTTCCGTGTCACTGAACGTACGTTCCGTGTCGTTGAACGGCCATTTCGTGACACTGAATGTACATTCCGTGACACGGAACGGAAACTTAATACGTATTAAAGAAACAATTAACTTAATAAAAAAAACAAACAAATGGCAAAATACAAACTACAAGAAATGTCGAACCTCAATGGGGTAGGCGAGAAGCGAGTGTTCCCGAAGTTGGTGGCCAACCGCCAGTTGGACACAAAGGAGTTTGTGGAGAAACTGCATTCCTACAACCGTGCTGTTCCTGAAAGCATTGTGTCAGCCGTGATAGCCGACTTAGGAACCTGTCTTGGAGAGATGCTTGCTATGGGCTACACCGTAAAGCTTGACGACATAGGCACCTTCTCGCTTTCGCTCGACTTCGACGACAACAAGCCTGTGGAGATGACCGGCGACGACGACAAAATGCTTTATCGCAAAGTTACGGTGAAGGATGTCAACTACAAGTCGTCGCCCGAACTTATAAAGCTTCTGAAACGCAAAACGGTTCTGGAGCGCGACATGGGTGGAGTGAGCCGTTTGCGTAAGAACAAATACACGCTTGAAGAGCGTATTGGGCGAACAGTGGAATGGATGGACAGGCACGGATTCATCACCCTGCAAGAGTATGCCAATCTGAACAATATGAGCCGTACCTCAGCCTCGGTGGAACTGAAGAGGCTGACGCAAGGCGAAGAAGCTCCATTCGATTACAAGGGAAGCGGAAGCCATAAGGTTTGGGTGAAAGCAGGCAGCAATTCGTGAATAATTCATGATAATCCGTGACTTAAAAAGACAGGAGGCTATGGCGTTCTCGCCGTAGCCTCCTGCTGTTAGTACTTATAATGCTAAGCTATAGTATCACTCCTTACTTACCCTTATTCACCACCTTTGTGGTAGAAGCGTTGGTTGCGTCTATAGCTGTGCCTGGTATTCCGTCGTTGATGAAGAACTTGGCGTTGGTGTAGCCAGCCGGAATCTCTACCTTATACCATCCTGTCTTGCCATTGTGCGAAGCGCTTGCGTCGTAAGTCATCTTGATGCCCGGCCATGTAGTCGACGATGTCTTGCCGTTGTAGAAGTAGCAATAAACATTCTCCCAGTTGCTGGCGTTGTCGAAATATACGTACTTGTCAGTACCGGGCAGTATGATGTCGCCGTGGTTTCCCTTTGTAATTCTGGTCTACATATTTGCTCCAGCCATCACCCGGGTCATTTGCGTAGGTGTCATGGCTCTCGCCCCAGTATACCAGTTTGTTGGCAGATATTCCTCTGTATGTAAGGTTACCGGTAGATGTGCTTACATTACCATTAGAGAACGACTGTGTAACGCTGTTGCCTATGATATAGTCGTAAGGCTGGTAAGTCATGTACCATGCAGAGTTAAGAGGTTCTTTCTGATGCAAGGGCGAAGTCTGCACAGCTGTAAAACCAGCTTTTGCTATGTTGGGTATTTCAGCCTGTATGTCACTCAGTTTCCAGTCGAAGCAATGCAGTATCACGCCCTCCTGAATATTGTCTTTAAGTCCGTATTTGTTGTCGGCGAAGATGTTGGATGCAAAGGCAAAGAGCACCAGCAACATCAGTATACCTCGGTTCGTTATCTTTTTCATAAATTGATTCTTATTTTCTGATTATTACTTTCTTGCCGTTATGGATGTAGAGACCAGTCTGTGTAGGCTTGTTTATGCGTATGCCAGTTATGGTGTACCAAGCATCGTCGGTGGTGCTTAGGGCCTCTTCCATTGTGATGTTCTCGATGGCAGTAGCCGTTCCGCTCACATAAACGGTCTGTCCCTTAAGTGTAATTTTTTTGCATAGTCGCAATCGGTAATTTTTTAGTTTATAAGTTTAGGTGATATTATTTCTTGCTCCAAAATTAATACGTTTTTCTGTGTCGGCGTGTATGGACTATGCAAAAAAGGAATACGCTATGCAAACGATTGCGTATTCCCCTGGTTCAGAGTCAGCCCCTTTCAGGGGTGTGCACCTGTTTATTCGGTCGACTCCCTTTCTACTGTTTTGCCCCTCAGCACTACGTCCTCCACGTGCTTTTCGCTGTTGCCCATATTAAGCATAAGCAGCCGGCAAGCTTCCGCAGCCATTTGCTCTACGGGCTGTTCAACAGCGGTAATGGTGGGGTGTACAAGAGTGCAGAGCGTGGTGCCCGCCATACAGCACACACGCACATCGTCGGGTATGCGCAGCCCACGTTTCTGTATCAGGTTCTTGGCACCTATGAGAGCGGTCTCCGTAAATCCGAACACGGCGTCGAACGGGATGTTGCGGTCGAGAAAGTTGTCCATCACCTGGCTACCCTCCTCGGCGCTCAATGCTGGTGGCAGCACAAGGTCGGGATTGAAGTCGACGTGAAACTTCTCCAGAGCATCACGATAGCCGCGCTGGCGCTCATAGGCATTGCGTATGCGTGACGGTCCGGGAATATGCACAATCCTCTTGTTGCCGCTGCGTATGAGTTGCTCCACCATGAAGAACGCCATAATATAATCGTCTGATCGTACTTGCGAAGCTTCCACATTGTCTATGGTACGGTCGAAGAACACGACGGGAGTGCCACGCGATACGATACGTCGGTAGACATCCGTGTTGCGTTCCTTGTCGCATACGCTGATAAGAAGCCCGTCAACCATGCAGTGTTCCATCATTTCTATATTCCTGCACTCCTGTATGTAGCTTTCGTTGGATGAGGCGATGAGCACATTGTAGCCGTGTTGGCGCAATATGGCCTGCACATGACTGATGAATGTCATATAGAACGACGTGACTATCTCGGGAATGATGATGCCTACGCTGTGCGAGCTTTGCTTGCGCAGGCTCACAGCCATCTCATTGCGGTGGTAGCCCATGCGGCGTGCCGTCTCGATGATGAGTTGCATTGTTTCTTCCTTCACATTCGACGAGTCGCCCGACAGGGCGCGCGATACTGTCGACTTTGAGATGCCGAGTTCGTTGGCAATATCCTTTATGGTGATGTATTTTGACATTGTGTGGTTGGTTTTAGCTATTTGTTGCAATTATGGTGCAAATTTAGCAAAAGTTTTCTATCTATAGAACTATTGCGACTCTAAAACTTTCAATCGTCGTCTGCACTTGTTGATTGGCGTATTTTCTTTGGGAACGGTTGCACAAATCGGGAACGGTTGCGGGAACGGTTGCGCAAAAAGTAGCATATTTTCTTGTTTTGTATCTTGCGGGAAAGCATTAATTTTGCGTCAGAAAATAACAAAAACCTAAAAGAAACATGAATACAACTTCAAACAAAGGCCGTGTGCCGTTCATCAGCAAGATTGCCTATGGAATGGGCGATGTAGGCTGCAACTTCAGTTGGATGTTCGTAAGCAACTTCCTCATGATTTTCTACACCGACGTGTTTGGCATCGGAATGAGCGCAGTAGCAACACTTATGCTCATATCGAGAATATGGGATGCCGTAAACGACCCTATCATCGGAACCCTTACCGACAAGACCCACACACGCTGGGGACGCTTCCGCCCTTGGCTTCTGTTCGGAGCACCCGTAACAGCCATCATACTCATGCTCACTTTCTGGGCACACCCCGACTGGAGCCAGACTGCAAAGATTGTGTATATGGCTGTGACCTACTGCATATTGGTGCTTGGCTACACTTGCGTCAACCTGCCTTACGGCACACTGTGCGGAGCTATGACACAGGACATAGACGAGAGAGCCAAACTGAACACAAGCCGCTCGGTGAGCGCAATGATTGCAATCGGTGTGCTGAACATCATAACCGTGCCTCTCGTTACATTCTTGGGCAAGGGCAACGCACAGTTCGGTTATCTGGCAGTAGCTATAATATATGGCATTATCTTCGCTGCCTGCCATCTGTTCTGCTTCAGCAAGACAAAAGAGGTGGTTGAGGTGCCTGTGGGACAGAAAATTCCTCTTTCTGTACAGCTGAAGTCGGTACTTGCAAACCGCCCCTATCAGCTTGCCATCCTCGGACAATTTCTCTTTGGATTCATTCTCTACGGACGCAATGCCGACATCCTCTACTACTTCACCTATGTTGAAGGTTCGGCAACGCTCTTCAGCTACTATTCCATGGCTATCATATTGCCGTCAATAGCAGGAGCCGCATGCTTCCCGTGGATGTTCCGCAAGACTGGCAACAAGGGATATGCAGCAGCCGTTTTCGCTCTACTCTGCGGAATATTCATGGCATTGCTCTATTTCTTCAGTCCTAACACCACCCCTATCCAGTTCTATATATGCTCGGCTATAGCATGGTTCTTCTTCTCTGGTTTCAACACAGCCATCTATGCCGTAATACCCGACTGTGTGGAATACGGCGAATGGAAGACGGGCATACGCAACGATGGTTTCCAATATGCCTTCGTGTCGCTTGCCAACAAGATGGGCATGGCTCTCGGTACAGCAATGTTTGCCTTGGCTCTCGACTCGGCAGGATATGTGGCAGGAGCAGAGCAGAATGCTGACGTAATAAATATCATGCGCCACACGTTCTCCACTATTCCTGGTATGCTTTGGATGGTAACAGCTGTGTGTCTGTGCTTCTACAAGCTCCACCGCCATGTGTACAACAAGATTGTGGAGGAATTGAAGGTCATCAAGAACAAATTATAAAAAACCGCAATAAAACATAATAACATTACAATAACATCCTTTAAAAACATTACAACTATGAGACAAGCAATATTAGTAGCCCCTAAGCACATTGAGTTCAAAGAAGTGGCAGCACCTAAGGCCGCAGACCTTAAGGAACACCAGATACTCGTCAACATCAAGCGCATTGGCATCTGCGGCAGCGAGATCCACTCTTACCACGGACTCCATCCTGCCACATTCTATCCCGTTGTTCAGGGACATGAATATTCGGCTGTGGTTGTGGCATGTGGCAGCAAAGTGACGGTTTGCAAGCCTGGCGACAACATCACAGCACGCCCACAACTGGTTTGCGGAGAATGCAATCCTTGTAAGCGTGGACAATATAATGTATGCGAGCATCTGCGTGTGCAGGCTTTCCAGGCAGACGGTTGCGCACAAGACTACTTCATTATCGACGACGACCGTGTGGTTAAATTGCCAGAGGGAATGAGTCTCGACTATGGAGCTATGGTTGAGCCTGCGGCAGTAGGCGCACATGCAAGCAACCGCACCGACGTGAAAGGCAAGAACGTTGTGGTAAGCGGAGCGGGAACTATCGGCAATCTTGTGGCTCAGTTCTGCAAGGCTCGCGGAGCAAAGCGAGTGCTCATAACAGATGTGAGCGACCTTCGACTTGCCAAGGCTTGCGAGTGTGGCATTGCCGACACGCTTAACATTACAAAGCGACCATTGAAGGAAGCTGCCAAAGAACTTTTCGGCGACGAGGGTTATCAGGTTGGCTTCGAGGTGGCTGGTGTTGAGTCTTCAATACGCTCGCTTATGGAGACTATCGAAAAGGGCAGCGACATCGTTGTTGTGGCTGTCTTTGCCAAGGACCCTGCTCTTAGCATGTTCCACCTTGGCGAGCACGAGCTGCGACTCATAGGCTCGATGATGTATCGCCACGAGGACTATCAGACAGCTATCGACTATGTATCGCGCGGCATTGTAAACCTCAAGCCTCTCGTTAGCAACCGCTTCGCTTTCGAGGAGTATGACGATGCCTACAAGTATATCGACACTCACCGCGAGACTTCAATGAAGGTGATCGTCGATCTTGAGCAGAAACCGAAGAACAATAGATAAGACGAAAGGAAAAGTTGGATACATAAAAGTTAATTAAGTTTGAGTTTGTTGCCCGACAAGGAAGTGAGCACGTATTGCCTCTCCTTGTCGGGCTTTTTGCTTGATAAATCATCACCAATTAAAGAAAAAAGTGTAACTTTGCATCATTATTTTAATAATCCAACAATCAACTAATTTTAACAAAATCTATGTCACATCAATCAAGCAAGAATTTCGCCATTCCCTTGGCGTTTGTCGGCTTAATGTTCTTCACGTTAGGATTTGCGTTAGGCATCAACTCTTTCCTAATCCCCGTATTGAAGGGGTCGCTCAATCTGTCTTCGGGAGTGGCCTACCTGCTGTTGGCAGCCACATTCATTCCGTTCATTCTATTTGGCTATCCAGCCTCGCGCACCATTGCAGCAATAGGCTACAAGCGTACAATGGCTGTTTCGTTTGTTATCTTTGCCTTGGCATTCGTGGTGTTCGTGTTGTCGGCTAAGAACGAGAGTTTCATACTGTTTCTTGCTGCCTCATTTGTAAGTGGCACAGCCAATGCTTATTTGCAGGCTTCGGTAAATCCCTATATCACAATTCTCGGCCCTATTGACAGCGCTGCACGACGCATCAGCATGATGGGTATATGCAACAAACTTGCTTGGCCAGTAGCTCCGCTGTTCTTTGCAGCCGTAGTGCCCGACAGTACCAACGTGCAGATAGCCGACCTCTACTTGCCGTTCTATATCATCATTGGCGTGTTTGTAGTGCTGAGCATAGTTTCGCTTCTGGCTCCGCTGCCTGAGGTGAAAGCTACAGGCGAGGACGAAGGCTCGGCCGATGATTGTCCTTATGCATCAGGCAAGACATCGATATTGCAGTTTCCTCACTTGCTGCTTGGTGTTGTGGCCTTGTTTGTCTATGTAGGTGTTGAGACTTTGGCACTCAGCACAGCCATCGACTATGCCACGGCTGTAGGTCTGCCTTCGCCCGACCGCTATGCATGGATACCAAGTATAGGTATGGTGGTAGGATATATTTGCGGCATTGTGCTCATTCCTAAGTATCTGTCGCAGGACGGTGCCATGCGCATCTGTGCTTCGTTAGGCGTGGTAGGTTCGCTACTCATTGTGCTGCTGCCAGCCCAGATATCAATATGGGCAATATTCCTTATGGCTCTCGGATGCTCGTTGCTTTGGCCTTCGTTGTGGCCGTTGGCAATGGCCGACCTTGGCAGATTTACCAAGTCGGGCAGCGCCTTGCTTACTATGGCCATTGCCGGAGGAGCAGTAGTGCCGACATTGTTTGGTACACTTAAGGATTCGTTTGGTGCTCAGAATGCCTATTGGCTCGCTGTGCCTTGCTTCCTTTTCATATTCTATTATGGACTGGCTGGTCACAAGATCAGAAAGTAAAAAAATAGTATCCAATTGATACATTATAGTATATATCGATTGAAATAAAAATCTTTGGGAACGTTTGCGCAAATTGGGAACGATTGCGGTAACGTTCCCAATAAACAAGGATTATTTTTGTTTTGTCACCTAGTTGGGATGACGTAAATTTGCAAGCGTAAAATATTAATTTAAAAACCTAAACCTTGCAAATGAAAAGAATCACCACATCACTCATTGCCTCGGCAATATGCCTGACGGCTTCAGCACAAATCCATCTTACTGCCGACTTGCAGAACAACCATCTGTGGCGAGGCATGGAGGTGGCCGACGGTTGCCTTATACTTACCGACCTTGGCTATACGTTTGCCAATGGACACATGACACTCGGTCTGTGGGGAGGCACAAATACCCAAGGCTCATATAAGGAGTTCAATCATTACATCACGCTGCGCACGGGCGGACTGGAGTTCTCGGCTATGGACACTTACAACTTCTCGCCTGGAGCAACGTATAACAATAGGCAGTATTTTAATTATTCGGCACATGAGACAGGACGTTTCCTCAACTGTACGCTGAATTACCGCTTCCAACTGCCTCGGTTTCCATTGCTGCTCAGTTGGTCGACAATAATGTTCGGACGCGACCGCTCGGCTGACAACAAAGAGCAGAAATACACCACCTTTGTTTATGCTGAGTATCCTATATATAATAAGGTGGGATGGAGAGTGGATGCAGGAGTGGGAGGAGCCTTTGCCTTGAACAAGGCTGGCGAGAAACAAAACTTCTACGGCAACACATCGGGTATCGTACATACACAGCTGAAGGTGAGCCACGACCTGAAGATTGGCTCATACTCTCTGCCAGTGCATGTCATGGGATTGTGGAACCCGCAGTCGCAGAAGGCTTACTTCCAGATAGGAGCACAAATCATTCACTTATAAAGAGCACATATATTAACGACATAAAATCCATAACATACATAAAATCCATAAACATTATGAATATCAAAGATTTCACAACTGGCATTCAGCACATTGGTATCCCCACCAACAACATTGAAGAGACAATCAACTTCTATCTCACCCTGGGTTTCACAACAGCCTTGCGCACCATCAACGGCACAGAGGAAGTAGCATTCCTTCAGCTCCACAATCTCGTGATAGAGACTTATCAGAACCGTCAGGCTGTTATGGCATACGGAGCCATCGACCATATTGCCATCGACGTGAAGAATATTGATGAGCTGTTTAAGGTTGTGCAACGTGCCGGACTGAAAATGCTCGACACCGAGGTCAATGGTTTGCCGTTCTGGGAGAACGGAGTTAAGTTCTTCACAATTGAGGGACCTAACAAGGAAAAGATAGAGTTCTGCGAGAAACTCTGATTAGTTGAGAATTGAGAGTTGAGAATTGAAAGTTATGATATGCTTTAACATTAAATGATTAGCATGGTAATCATAACCCTTAACTCTCAATTCTCAATTCTCAACTTGAATAAACTCTCAACTTTCAACTGGATATTTACTTCTTCTTTATCTCATACCCAATCTTCTTGAAAGCCTTGACGTAGTCGTCGTACTTGGCTTTCTTGGAGTCGTAGACGATAGTGACCTTCTGGTCTTCGAGGGAGGTGCTGATTTGCTTTGTGCCCTTGACGAAGCGAATGTTACTCTTGATTTTCTTCTCACAGTTCTGGCAGTGCATCTGCGGCTGAGTGGTTACTGTCAGTGTGTCGGCTGCTGTCTTGGCAAATGTAGTGCCGGCAACTACAAGCATAAATGCTACTAAAAGATTCTTCTTCATGATAATCCTTGTTTTTATAATGTTTTTTATACCTTCTCTAATGTGAATCTTATTCCTACGTAAGCCATTGCTCCGGTGACGGGGGCCCACACCTGAGTGGCATCGAAGGCAGCACTCCATGGATGATGTGAGTGGAGGATGGGGTTGGCTATCTTAAAGTTGGTGAGGTTCTCGCCACCTAAGTAAAGGCTGAAGTTGTGGAACTCTCGTGTCACTTGCGCCTGCAATTGGAAGTAGGCAGGATAGCGGCTGCGGTCGTAAAGCTCTCCACCACCATTCAGCTGACCGGTTGCGTCGAATTGCCAAAGCTCGAGCGGCGTCTTATACGAGAGAGTGAGCAATCCTTTATAGCGTGATGTGAGAGGCTTCTGGCGTAGCACACCATCATAGGTACATTTAACATCGTTAAGACGGAAGGCTGCTGTGGTTGTCATTCCGCTGAACAATGCGTATGTGGCATCCACTTGGAAAGTGTGGCTATAGCTCTTGCCGTCGAGATTTTCAAACGAGAGTGTGTGCTCGCCCTTAGCTCCATCAAAGTTCATAATCATCTGATGCTTGAAGTCGGTGTAGTAATACTCCGCATTCAGCTCAAGATTCTTGCCAAAGAGAGGAATGTTGAAGCCCAAAGAAGCTCCCATGTTCCATGCCTCCTCCTGCTTAAGGTCGGGATCGATGACAATCTCTCTGCCACTTGCCAATAGCGTGACGTTCTCTGCCAAGGCATGAGGCGAACGGTAGCCCTTGCCTATAGAAGTGCGTAGCGTGACAATTTTGGACGGAGAATACTTGATGTGCAGACGTGGCGTGACGAAGCTGCCGTAACGGTCAGAATGGTCCCAACGCACACCTGGCATGACGGTCAGCTTGTCGCCCAACTTGTATGTATATTGGGCATACAGGCCAGGAGTTGTCTCCTTGCTCACCTTGCTTTCTGCTTTAGGCAATGGTCCCAATGGGTTGAAGCGTTCGTCATAGTAGTCGTGGTTGAATGACGCTCCCACACTAATAACCTGAGTTCGGGATAAGAACTCAGGTTAATATATATATAACAATCTCTAATACTAATAACAATATATTTTTTTTCTTAACGTGAATTAGCATGAATTATATTTATACTGCGTATTTCTACACAACAACAAATTTCGAATATTCACGTGACATTTATGACAATTTACGTTCAGCGACAGCGTACATTACAATGCATCCAGGGATGTTCTGTCGCGTTTTTCAAGTTCGCGAAATTCTTTTGGCGTCAAGCCCGTCACTTGCTTGAACTGCGAGGAGAGGTGTGCCGGCGAGCTGTATCCAAGCCGATAGGCTATTTCGCTTGTGGCAAGCTGACTGTAGCACAACAATTCCTTGGCATATTCAATGCGATGCAGAATGGAGAACCGCTCGATGGTTATGCCTCGCACTTCGGAGAACAGTTTGCTCAATGCACTATAGTCCTTGTTAAGACGGTGCGACAGATAATCGGACAGCTTATGACGCTCCTCATTCATCCTCACCCATTGCTGTACGGCTATGCGTATCTGCTCCACCAGCTGCGAGCGTGGATCGTCAAGCAGTTCGAAACCTATGTCGTGCAGTTTCCTCGCAATAGAAAGACGTTGTCCGTCGGTGAGTTCTTCCTCTATCTCTGCATCGCCCAAACTTATCGACTTCACCGTCAGACCTTCTGACTCAAGAATCTCCCTCGCCGCCGATATGCAGCGCGGACAAACCATATTCTTTATCAATAGCTTCATTGGCGTATATATTTCTCTGTTTTAATTACGATGCAAAGATATAGATTTTCAATAGATTATTTATACAAAATTAGGAAGAATGCTTACAGATTCCCTGTTGTTTTTCTTGACATAAAACATTAAATTGTGGGCTGTGACTATGGCGTAACAGATATTTCAATAAAAAGTAGTAACTTTGTACAGCAATTAAGGATAATTCCCACAACACAATAGGATACCCCCCCCACAACACATATTGCAAACGTTTGCGAATATTGGGAACGTTACCGCAATCGTTTTCATAAATAAATACACAACAAAATTGAACAGTCTGCTCGATAATGGCTAATTTAGCCATCGCAAAGAGTCATTAAATAAACCTTTATATTATATCGTATGAGCATCAATATCCAGAGAAATCAGAAGAAGAGAGTAGTAATCGTTGGTGGCGGACTTGGCGGACTGCGCCTTGCCGAAGACCTCTACGGGTCGGGCATGCAGGTAGTGCTGATCGACAAGAACAACTTCCATCAGTTTCCACCGCTTATTTATCAGATAGCCTCGGCTGGTATCGACCCGAGCAGCATCTCGTTCCCCTTCCGACAGATTTTCCGCAAGCGCAAAGACTTCTATTTCCGCATGGCTGAGGCTCGTATGGTAGACACCGAGAAGAAGATTCTGCAGACCTCCATCGGCAAAATCGACTACGACTATCTCGTGCTGGCTGCCGGCGCTACGACCAACTTCTTCGGCAACAAGAACATCGAGGAGTGGGCTATACCGATGAAGACGGTGCCCGAGGCGATGGGCCTGCGCAACGCCCTGCTCTCCAACTTCGAGCGCGCTCTCACCTGCGCCACTGAGGAGGAACGCCAGGAACTGCTCAACGTCGTAATCGTGGGCGGCGGCGCAACGGGCGTAGAGATTGCCGGCGCGCTTGCAGAGATGAGACGCTACGTCATACCGTACGACTACCCCGACATGGACTCGTCGCTGATGCACATATACCTCATCGAGGCGGGCGACCGCCTGCTTGCCGGTCTCTCGCAGGAGTCGTCGCAGAAGGCGTACGAGTTTCTCAAGAGCATGGGCGTAGACATACAGTTCGGCAAGATGGTGACCGACTATCGCGACCACAAGGTAGTCATGAAGGACGGCACTGAGATTCCTACACGCACGTTCCTCTGGGTGTCGGGCATCAGAGCCAACGCCATGCCCGGCATCGACGAGAGCCACTTGGGCCGCGGCTTCCGCTTCAAGGTTGACGAATACAACCGCATACCTGGCGTCGAAGACGTGTTCGCCATCGGCGACCAGTGTCTGCAGACCTCCGACGCTGCATACCCGAACGGACATCCGCAGGTGGCGCAGGTGGCTATACAGCAGGCTAAGAACCTCGCCAAGAACCTCAAGCTCATCAACCAGGGCGCAGACAGCAGCGAGCTCACCGCGTTCCACTATAAGAACCTCGGCTCGATGGCTACCATCGGACGCAACAAGGCGGTCGTAGAGATTGGCAAGTTCCACAGTCAGGGCTTCTTCGCCTGGGTGTTGTGGCTCGTCGTCCACCTGCGTTCGATCCTCGGCGTGAAGAACAAGATGATGGTGCTGCTCAACTGGCTCTGGAAGTACGTCAGCTACAACGACTCTATCCGCATGATCACCTACGCCACAAAGCCGCGCGAGGTGGAAGAGCGCATGAAGCGCGAGCAGACAACCCACCTCGGCGAGGACTTGATGGAGTAAAACGGCGGCTCTGCCCCACTCTATGCAATACGAAATAAGACTCTTTATAACATAAAATAAGACTCTTTATTACACAGAATAAGACTCTTTATTACACAGAATAAGACTCTTTATTACATAGAATAAGACTCTTTATTACACAGAATAAGACTCTTTATTACATAAAAATAGGCTGTAGACAACGCAACGACAGCGTTTGTCTACAGCCTATTTGCTTTTTTCATCCCAACCGCGCGTTGGTTATCCGATTACCGCAGCGTGGGCACATCATTACCGCAGCGCGGCTATATTGTTACCGCATAGCTAAAATAGAGTTCCCACGCAGAGGTAACGAGCGTTACTATGTAGTTTTAACTATAATTTCCTAACTATACTTATGCAGTCCTCCAAAGAAAATGCTCCTTCAACATTCTTTTTCTCAAAGACCATAAAGTAATAATACTTGCTATCTCCTGCCATTTTGTTAGCTTCCGAAACAAGTTCTTTTCCCAATAGTCTTTTGTTTTTACTATCATCGTTATCAAGATGATCACCTTTAGGCTCAACTATCAGGTATTTACCACTTTTTGTCTTGAGTATGAAGTCAGGATAATGGTTTATAAAACCATTTATGCAATATCCCGTGTTTTGTGGATTTCTGTGCCAGAAAAGTATGTTGTCAAGATTAACCAACGCAGATATCACTTGATACTCCCAACCATTAACATCTTCTTCCTTAGTGTATAGACTCTTTTCGATATCAATCTTTGCAGGGTGCATCCATCTTATTTCATCCGGGAACTTATAAGACGGCGAACAAACGATGTCGCCCGTAAGCAGCCATTCCTTGAAATTCTTCAAACGATGTTCTGCAAGCAACGATTCGATCTTTTTCTTGAAAGCATCCACAGTATTAGACTCAAATGCTATCAATTCAGATATTTCATCTGCATTCATGTCCGATACAGCAACCTTTATAAAATCTATCAGATTTCTATGTCCGATGCTATTATATTTAAGACGCTTTGAGATAGCCTCTGCAAATTCGTTACGCTGCGCTTCTGGCGCAAGAGAAGATATCAGCTTCTTGAAATTTATCCAATACCCTGCACGCACAGCCTGTTGCTGCGGAGTGTTTCTTTCGCTGACATCCAATTGTACCGCTTGTATCGAGGTCTGCTCAAACTTGATGTTAGAGTCCTCTTTCTGCAAATTGAAACCCTTTTCCAAGTTGGCTGTAGACAGCTTGAATTTCATTTCAGAAAAATCTGCAGTAGATTTTAAAATGAAGAATTGTGGCAATTCGTCCGAACCAACGAGTTCTTCTTTAAGAGAATAGCGAGCAACCTTTTCAGCACATTCTTTCGGTAGACAATCTTGTGTACTTTTGCTGCCAGACATTACAGAAGCCTGTTCATAATCCAGAGCCATCTGCAAAGCTATATCTTCTACATTCTGAGTTGATGCAGAAGCAAAATCCATCGCAGACAACTGATTGAGATAGTCTGTCGGGTCTTCGCTTACAACTGATGTCGATTCCGACAATTCTGTATATGCACCTACTCCACCAGCATTAGTCTCTCCTGACTCAACAGCTACAGCCGAACCAACATGCAACAGATTCGTACTTTCCGCCTCTGCTTGATTAAGCGGTGATGCTTGCTCTGGTTCTGCCATATTGTTTTCTGCTCTGAAATCCTTATCGGTAAAACCAGCATTGTTCAAACCTTTAATGATATGTTCAACGGTCTGTTTGAAATCAGCAGAAGATGTGAACACATAACACAAATTGAGCAGTTCCGAAGAATGCTTTACCGTATGTGGTTGACGCAAAATTCTTCCTAATATCTGTTCCACATCCACTTCAGAAGTTCTGTTTGCCAACGACGCAAGTATGTAGGCAAACGGACAGTCCCAACCTTCCTTGAGAGCGTTGACCGTAATAATATATCGAACGGGGCAATCTTTACTCATGAGATTGATGCCTACAAGTTCGTTCTTGTTAGCGGTCTTTATTTTTATCTGCTCCTCGGGTATTCCATTTTCTACCAATTTATTCTTTATCACCTCAAAAGTCTCGCTGTCTTCCTCCGTCTTTGGCTGTGCTTGGAACAACACAATAGGGCGTATGTATTTACCTCCTTGTTCCTCCTCCTTTATTGCTAACGCCTCCAGTTTCTCGCGCAACTGATAAGCACTTGATATAACAAAGTTGGTATCTTGCTGATTATATGCCACAACCGGCAACTTCACCATATTAGCAGCTTTAAGCTGAGCTGCATTCACATAGCTGATGATATTGCTTGAAGGACGTGGCGTAGCTGTCAACTCCAAGACCAACGAAGGGTTTATCATACAGAGAAGATCTGAGCGAAGATCTGAAGTAAAGTTATGGCTCTCGTCAACAATCACAACCGGATTCAACTGAGCAATAACCTGTATCAATGCCGACTTATCCACATCCTTCAATAACTTGTCGTCATAACGATAAGTCGGTATATGCTCTGCGAGATTACTATTCTGCCTGTACGCCTTTGGCAATGTTCCGCCTTTTGTACCCTCAATAAACGACTGAACACTAAGCACAAAGATTGTCAACTGATACGGCAATTCATTTGGACTTATATTTGTGCCCATTAAGGCAGTGTCCTTATCAACCACTTGAACTCTATTGTTAAACTGAGAGTTTATGTATTGACGATAGAAATGCTGTTCGTCAGACAGATTCTGATATGTTTGTGTCAAGATTGTATCAGAGGGAACAAACCACACAACCACCTGCGGTTTACCAGCAGGCATAGTATCCATAATAGGGCGCAACGACTTGCAGGCAATGAAAGTCTTGCCTCCTGCCGTTGGCACCTTGACAGTCACTCTTGATACTCCAGGTACAGTGTCATGATAACCGCCAAATAAATCTTCTGAAAGCACATTTCGTTTAAGCCAAAACTCACGAAAAGCGTCCATTGGCTGATATTGAGCAGCTAATCTTGCGTACTCTGCAATGTCTGCCACCACCTTGTCTTGATATTCTATATGTTTCTCTGCCATAACTTTAGAATCGGCTTATATCACGAGGAATTTGTTTAAAAGTAATGTTCAATGCCTTTAGTTCATTGTCACTCAGATAACAAACATCGGCATAATAGATAGTATGCTCTGCCTTTTCCTTCAACGGAAGCACATCGGCGTCCAATACAGTGAGCGAATCTGCATCATAGTTGAAGTAATATGCAGTACCTTCCCATCTGTCAAGCAAATAAGGGTCGTCTGCTGACTGAGGTCTGTTCAAGGCATGTCTGGTCTCTGAATAATAGATGTACTGGCGTATAGCTTCTTCACCAACTTCTTCATTGATAGTGTATTCATCAACGAAAAGTGGGTTGCCCAATTCATAGAAATTGAAATCGCCATCTATACCTTCCATACGTTCGTCGTAGACCTTAGTGCCAATTACCTTTATACAATTATCTGCAATCTTTGGTTTGCTGACTTTCGCATATTCATCTGCCCTCATCTTTGAAATCATTTCCGCTTGCGCAAGGAAATCAGCGGCTTTCAGAATATTCTTAGGCGTCAGTTTCTTGGAGTATATCTCTTCTTCTGTTTTTCCTTTATACGCATAACCAGTTATTACACGCTTGACACGCTCAGCTGTTGTAGAATCGGCATAATCCATTAGTTCGATAAGTATAAACTTTCGAGAACCATGGTCTTGCTTATTCTGACTCAACACTGCATGCGCAGTAGTGCCACTTCCAGCAAAAGCATCGAGCACAATACTGTCATCATCTGTTGCTATCTGCAAAATGCGTTCTATCAAAGTTGATGGTTTAGGTGTATCAAAAGGACAACGACCCTCAAAGATACGCTTCAACTCTTTCTTTGCACCATCAGTATGACCGACTTCTGAATACATCCACAAATTTGTAATCAATTTGCCATCAACATTAGTGATATAGGTCTTTTTACGAATTCCTCCTTGACCATTACGCGTAAAATAGAACTTAGGCCATTGACCTCTTTCATACACTTTTTGGGCCTCCTGCTGTGATTCTTGAAGACTTTTTTTTAGCACAATACCTAATACTCCTGGACGAACATCTTGAGGAGACAAATCACAAACCCTTGCTCGTTCTATTGCATCATCTAAGTCTTTAAATTCAAATTCACACCATTGATTCATTATTTCAAAGACTTCTTGCTGGCTTAATACCCAATGTCTACCATTTGTTGGATACATCATAACACCAGTAATCGGATGCTGAATACCATAAACCATGCTTTGATGATCTGCAGCTCCAGCAGCACTGGCATCCGAACTTGTCCACAAGTCAATATCATTATCAGGATTTTTGTATGACTCATCCATATCTTCCGTTCTTTCCAACCGCTTTGGCTTCCATCCTGGTTTCTTTCCATAAACTGTAATATAATCAGTTGCAGTTGGAATACCGTCAGAATCATTTCGAGGCGAGTAAGTCTTTTGCCAAATAATGTTACCAACAAAGCAGTTCTCACCAAAGATTGCATCACAAACCAATTTCAAACGAGACTGCTCATTGTCATCATTCGAAATAAAAATTGCACCCTTTGGAGATAACAATTGACGCATCAATGCAAGACGAGGATACATCATGCAGAGCCATTTGTCGTGACGAGAAAAATCCTCACCAAGTTTACCTACAACTTCACCCAACCATTTAAGCAACTGAGGATCGCTTACATTATCATTATAAACCCACCTTTCTTCACCCGTGTTATAAGGTGGGTCAATGTATATGCAATCTATACGACCTTCATACTGAGGAAGAAGCGACTTAAGTGCAGCAAGATTATCCCCATGGATAATCATATTCTCGCTATCCACCGGTTTTTCTTGCTGACCTTGTGCGTTAAAACCATATTTATGTTCCAACGCTCTAAAGGCAACTTCATGATGATGTTTTTGAATTTTATCTTTTCCAATCCAATTTAATGTTGGCATAAAGCTATAATTTACTATTCAACAAATCTCCCTATCATTGCAAAGTTACACATTTTTTCTAATACTTCCACGTTTAACCAAAGCAATGAGCATAACTATCGGCTGTTTTTGTAACAAAAAATTGGTAGTAAACGAAATAATGAGTAGATTTGCAAAAACATCAGTAATATAAGGCAACAAGATATGGCATCGACTACATTAAAGGAAAATACACAGACGAGCGTTTCAGAACCTCTCTTTGGTCCTGCATCAATAGACGAAGCTATAAAAAGAGTGGAAAATGCAGAAAAGCTAACTGGCACAACTCTTGAAGATTTCGTAGCAGAACTCAAAAACGAACAATTATGGTAAACCTCATTCTGCTTGCGCGACCATAAAAACGCAGCGTTGCGACTGGAAGATACCCGTCAAGGCTGGAAGATAGGCTGGAAGATAACCCCGTTTCTGAGATTATCTACCAGCCTTTATTGTGTTTATAATGTGAGAGTTAAGGCGATGCTGGAAGATATGGTGGATTTTTTCAGCTACACTAATACTATTGCTTATTCCTCAGCTCCGCTATCAAGTCATTAACAATATACGTGTCGCTCATCAGATGCAGCCCGAGGTCTTTGTCGTGAAGCATACGACAGACGTCAGAGTCATAGAATATCTGCAATGCTCTGTCTGTTGATATATGCAGAGTATCAGCTAACTGCGCAATGATACGTGCTATTTTGTTCCATAATAAGAAGTCCAACATAACTTTATCCTTTCGTATGATTTAAACTGCAAATTGCTTTTCCATTTATTCTTTTTCCCAATTTTTCAGAGCCTCAACGACATCGTTCGCTACGGCTTCGCGGCTCTCGGTATGCAAAGTGTCGTAGCAATCCTGTATGAGACTCTTGATAAGTCCCACCTTCTCCAGTCGCCTTCTCATCTCCGACGGCGATATATTCATCTTCTGCGCAGAAGCCTCGATTGCCAACACCGTAAAGGCGAGGCGGTCGAACTCCTTTGTTCTGTTCATTGTCTCCATTGCAAATAATTAGTATTCAAATGCAAATATATACTTTTCATTTGAAACCTCGTGCGTCTTTCAAGTTAAAATAAAAAAAACGACTCCCATAATCCTTGCGGACTATGGGAGTCGTCATATTATGTAAATCTCGCTAAGAGCGAAGAATTACTTCTTGTTCAGTGCGAGGTCGATAGCAACGGCGATAGCTACAGAAGCACCTACCATCGGGTTATTACCCATACCGAGGAAGCCCATCATCTCTACGTGAGCAGGAACTGAAGAAGAACCTGCGAACTGAGCGTCAGAGTGCATACGACCGAGGGTATCAGTCATACCGTAAGAAGCAGGACCTGCAGCCATGTTATCCGGGTGCAATGTACGGCCTGTACCACCACCTGAAGCTACTGAGAAGTAAGGCTTACCGGCGAGGATACGCTCCTTCTTGTATGTACCAGCTACCGGGTGCTGGAAACGTGTCGGGTTGGTAGAGTTACCAGTGATTGATACGTCTACGTCCTCGCTCCAGTTGATTGCTACACCCTCGCGAACGTCGTTGGCACCGTAGCAGTTAACCTTAGCACGGGGACCGTCTGAGTAAGCGATGCGGTCAACAACCTTCAACTCACCTGTGTAGTAGTCGAACTCTGTCTTAACGTATGTGAAACCGTTGATACGGCTGATGATCTGAGCAGCATCCTTGCCAAGACCGTTGAGGATAACGCGCAGAGGGTTCTTACGAACCTTGTTAGCCATCTCTGCAATCTTGATAGCGCCCTCAGCAGCTGCGAATGACTCGTGACCTGCCAAGAAAGCGAAACACTGTGTCTCCTCGCGGAGAAGACGAGCAGCGAGGTTGCCGTGGCCGAGACCTACCTTGCGGTCGTCAGCTACAGAACCAGGGATGCAGAATGCCTGCAGACCTACACCGATTGCCTCAGCAGCGTCGGCAGCTGTCTTAACACCACGCTTGATAGCGATGGCTGCACCTGCAACGTATGCCCACTTTGCGTTCTCGAAGCAGATGCGCTGTGTGTCCTCACACATCTGATAAGGGTCAACACCTACAGCTTCGCAAATCTCGTTAGCCTCTTCAAGGCTCTTGATTCCCTCAGCGTTGAGAGCGGCAAGAACCTGAGCCTCGCGGCGCTCCTGACTTTCGTAACTTACTTTTCTAATCATAGTTGTGTATCTCCTTATTATTCTTTACGTGGATCAATTGCTTTAACAACACCCTGCTCAGCAGTTGTACGACCGTAAGAGCCAGTGAACTTCTTCACAGCCTCGTTAGCGTCCATACCGTTCTTGATAGCTTCCATCATCTTGCCGAGGTGAA
>ERZ779669.246-NODE-246-length-34778-cov-6.340063_pt1 | contig 34778 bp, 16 predicted proteins | sample MGYA00511372_ERZ779669 | MGnify/ENA primary metagenome ERZ779669 (study PRJEB29588, sample SAMEA1967891) | human gut metagenome | biome: human gut; feature: human-associated habitat; material: faeces | place: Denmark | collected 2008/2010 ... | reverse complement strand
CACCGAAGGGAACTATTACTCAAATAGCTGATATGAAGGGGTGGGAAACTTCAGTAAAATATAAGATGCAGAACGACAATTTGATAAAAAAACTGGCACTGCTTTACTTCGAAGGCAAAGCAACGGACGAAGAGGAGCAGAGAGTGCTTGATTTCATAAAGGAATCGGCACAGAACAAGATAATTTTCGACAAGTGGGAAAACGACTGGGCTAAATCACACATACCGGACATAAAGACAGAAAGAGCCTGGAAGGAATTGAAAGAAAAAATGAAACAAAGATAAATTAATACAGAATAAATGGCAGGATAACAACAGACTCAAACCATGACAAACAACAAAGAATCAAAGTTAAAAACATTATAAGCAGCAAGTCTGCAACTATCAGTAAAAAGCCATATCTCTAACAAAATAATATAAAAACGGAAAATCGACCCTGTAGAAATTCTGTGGGGACAGGTTTTATGCATGAAGTGCCGCGGTATGAAGGATAAATTCCGGAGAACACGAGGTATAATATACGGTGAAGTGTATCTGTTCACGTAACAAGAAATCCACATTGCCCCAACAGATAAATCCTCACCGCAAGAAGGACATATACTTCCCGTGCTTTTGCCAATGCCTCATATCGGTGTTTTTAAAGAAAACTTCGGCGACGTACTTACAGTTTTTCTTGACTTTTTTTTGACAAAATAAAATCGCAAAAGAGATGTAAAAAAATGTTAAATATCATGTTATAAAGCCTATTTCAGTCCGAACTGCCTTGTAGTATATCCTGTTTGAGAATAGCGGATAATCCGTCTTGCGTTCCGATAATGCCCATATCAGCCTCCGGTTTCGTCTGTTTCAGGGTGTGATATTGCGTGTTTCAGCCCCTGATACGGTCCATATCACGTGCCGAAACGGTGCACTTCGTGTGACGAAAAAATCGCTTCCGAATGTAAGCTATTGATATACAGAGTTTTGAGAGAAACTCTTATTTTTCGCGTATTTGTGTCCGAAGGAAAGTCCGCGCGCAAATTCTCATTTATTTTTTGGGGTAGAACAGAAAACTCGGACGTGAAAACCGCAGGTTACTGAAAATCTGTAAACGGCCCATATGGCTTCTCTTTCTGCTGAAAGCAACAACACCGATACGTGACTGAAGCCGCTGTTTCTTATTGCGACAAATCACCACCGGATTTCTACTGAACAGAAAATCCCGGACAGGGACGACTATAACGCATGTCGTCACCGCATCCGGGAATAATCAGTATGTTATAATCAGCTTATTTGCCTTTGTAACGCATCTTGACAAAAACAGGATAATGGTCGGACGGTGTGCGGCGGTCGTACTTGTCGAAACTTATCTCCTGCGGAGCATCCTTGCCCTTGACAGACGACTGGCCTGAGGTTTTGGCCGGTGTCCAATATACGTTAGTGAGCACGCCATAGCGATCGACATCGAACGACGGCGACACAAACACGTGGTCTATGCGGCTGTCGGTCTTGAGGTTGGAGTCGAAAGAGTTGAACGTTCCGTTCTCGGCGAAGCGCAGACGGCTGCATACATAAGAATCTTTCAGCACGCCCGACTTGGTGAATATCTCGTATATCTCATTGTTCTGATCGACATTGAAGTCGCCGGTCAGCACGACTGGAGCGCCCTTTGCTATCTCCTTTATCTTCTTCACCACGAGCTTCGCGCCCTCACGACGGGCAACGACACCCACATGATCCATGTGAAGGTTGAAATAATAGAAGTGGAACTTGGTGTCCTTCTGCTCGAACTCGCCCCATGTGCAGATGCGTATGCAGGCAGCGTCCCATCCGAGTTTCGGAGTGTCGGGAGTCTCGTTGAGCCAGAAATTGCCGTTGCGCAGGAGCTTGATGCGGTCTTTCTTGTAGAAGATGGCGGAATACTCGCCGGCTGTCTTGCCGTCGTCGCGGCCTACACCGATGTAAGCATAGCCGTCGAGACCGGCAGTAAGGTCTGCCAACTGCTCGTGCAGCACCTCCTGAGTTCCGAATATGTCGGGGTCCTCGAAGTTCATCTGGTCGCATATCACCTTGCAGCGTGTTGTCCAGACATTGCCTGCAGCGTCGTCGCCGCTGTTATGGTTGCGGATGTTGTAAGTACCTACAAAGAGAGACTGTGCGCATGCGAAGCAGGCCACAGCCAGCAAAAGAAATAAAAAAGAACAACGTTTCATAATGTTTTGTTTATTGTTTATCGTTTGTGTTTCTTCATATCGTTGGTGAAAGAATAAGGGAAATCGGCCTCTGACGTGCCACGGCTGAGGTTAGGCTCGGCAGACATCGTGAAGACCATGTCGCCGCCCTGCATCAGAGTGTCGTGTGTGATATAATTCTTCGAGTACTGACTGCCGTTGAGCGTCATCGCGTTTATATAACGGTTGGCGGCACCGTTGCCTTCGGCAGAGATGGTCATCGTCTTGCCGTTCTCAAGATGGAGCGTCACCTTATCGAAATAAGGAGTGCCGAGAACGTACTGGTTTGAGCCCGGACAAACAGGATAGAAGCCCAGGGCAGAGAACACATACCAGGCCGATGTCTGTCCGTTGTCCTCGTCGCCACAGTAACCGTCGGGGTTGGCATTGTAGAGCTTGTCCATCGCCTCGCGTATCCAGTACTGTGTCTTCCACGGCTGTCCCGAATAGGCATATAGATAAATCATGTGTTGTATGGGCTGGTTGCCGTGGGCATACTGGCCCATGTTCATCACCTGCATCTCACGCATCTCGTGTATTATCCTGCGGCTGCTGACGTCGGGATAGACCACGAAGACGGAATCGAGCATGCTGTTGAACACGTCTTTGCCGCCCATCAGATTGATGAGTCCCTGCGGGTCGTGGAAGACACACCAGCTCCAGTGCCAGCTGTCGCCCTCGGTGAAGGTGCGGCTCCATGCCGTCGGATCGAACGGGGTCTCGAAAGTGCCGTCGGCTTTCTTGCCGCGCATGAGGTTGAAAGAGTGGTCGAACACGTTCTTATAGTTCATCGCGTTCTCATAATATTGCTTCAGCTCCTTGTCCGGTTTGCCCAAAGCCTTGCCGAAAGAATATATGCACCAGTCGTCGTAAGCATACTCGAGAGTGCGGGCAACGCTCTGGCTGTACTTGTCGCACGGCACATAACCAAGCTCGTTGTATTCTTCAAAGCCAAGACGGCCCGTTGACGACACCTTAGGATGGACGGCGTTGGCACCATGCCTCACGGCTTCCCAAAGCGTCTCGGCATCATATCCGCGCAGGCCTTTCAGATAAGCGTCGGCCACAACGGATGCCGAATTGTTGCCCACCATGCAACCACGATGGCCCGGGCTGGCCCATTCGGGCAGGAATCCGCTCTCCTTATAGGCATTGACAAGGCCTTCCTGCATCTTGACATTCATCGACGGATACATCATATTGAGCAGAGGGAACAGGCTGCGGAAGGTGTCCCAGAAGCCGGTATCGGTGAACATGTAGCCAGGCAACACCTTTCCGTTGTACGGACTGTAGTGCATCACGCGGCCCTCGGAGTCTATCTCGTAGAAGCTGCGCGGGAAAAGCACGGAGCGGTAAAGGCACGAATAGAACGTGCGGAGATGGTCTATGTTGTCGTCGGCCACCTCTACGCGGCCCAGTACCTCGTTCCAACGGGTACGGCCACGGGCAGACACCTCGTCGATATTGTCATCGCCGAGTTCCTTCAGATTGAGAATGGCCTGTTCCGGACTTATGAACGACGACGCCACACGGACGTTCACCTGCTCGCCTCGCTTTGTCTTGAAACCGACAATAGCACCCGAATGGTTGCTCGTAGAGCTGAGAGAAGACGCGTCTATCGTGCCGTCGGCGACAGCGGCAGTGTAAGTGAAGGGTTTGTCGAAGACCAGCACGAAGTAGTTTTTGAAGTTATCTGGCACACCACCACTATTGCGTGTGGTATAGCCAACAATCATATTCTCCGACGGAATGATCTCCGCATGCGACCCTTTATCAAAAGCGTCAAGGATTATATAGGCCTTATCGGTCTCAGGAAAAGTGAAACGCATGGCCACGGCACGCTCAGTGGGCGCAAGCTCGGCGGTCACGTCGTGGTCGGCAAGATACACTTTATAATAGTAAGGACGCGCCACCTCCGCCTTATGCGAGAACCACGAAGCGCGCTTCTCCTCGTCGAACACGGCCTCGCCCGTGACAGGCATCACGGAGAACTGGCCGTAATCGTTTATCCACGGACTGGGCTGGTGGGTCTGCTTGAAGCCGCGTATCTTGTCGGCCCAGTAAACATAGGTCCATCCGTCGCCCATCTTTCCCGTCTGCGGCACCCAGAAATTCATTCCCCACGGCATGGCTATGGCAGGATAAGTGTTTCCGGTGGAAAGCTCATATTTGGACGCCGTACCGACAAGCGTACTCACATAGTCGACCTCGTCTGCGGCTCCGACTTTCAGCACTGCACATACGTACAGCGCCGTCAATAAGAAAAATCTCCTCATTCGTATTCAGGTTTTATGTTATTTGTTTAATAATCAGCCATCAACGGCTGTCCGTCCGCCATTCCACATGCGCCGGACAGCCACCGATGCGCCATAATGATTCACACCGGCAAAGGTAATACAAAAATCCCATAACGCCTAACAAAAGATTCCATTTTAATATGACTTCCGTACGACCCGCGACATATTAAAAAGAGATAATGCCCATGCCGCATTCTGAAATAGCGTGTATCGAGGGCTCATGAAGCCTGTCAAACATCCTAAAACAGCTCTGTCCGAGTCCTTATGAAGTCCTTGCCACAAGCAGGAACGGACATTGCCATAAACGATGTGAAACGCTATCGCGGCAAAACATACCGGCAACGGCATACCGGAATATTAAAAACCACCCGCCAGACCCACGCAGGATGCTGCTCCGTAACGCAGAAACAAGAAAAGGGCCGATGTCTCACGACAACGGCCCAGCACATAACTTATAAACATTATTCCTCCACTTCAATAGAAGCATCAGGATAATCAGATTTAAACACATCTTCACTCTTGGTAAGCGTAGCCTCATAGCTGTAACGCACATCACGGTCGGTGATTGTTATGTCCTTATATTCGTATTTCAGATATAAGGTGGTCATGAGTATGAGTTTACGCGAGTCGGAAGTATTCTCGTAGAACTTGAAACTATAAGTTCCGGCAATCTCGTTCAGCTCTATGGCGTCGTTAAGAGCCGAAATGTTTATCGTTCCGTCTTCGTTGAAATGCAGGTTCAGAATGAAGTTGCTGCGTCCCGTAGTGGTGCGGTCAACGTTTCCGGCATATAGATAACATTCATCCTTTGAGATGGCATAGAGCTGTTTTCCGGTAGCCTGCGTCGTGTAGGACGTTCCTATCTGCTGCATGTTTCCCGTTCCGGAATATACGCCTGAATACTCATTCTTCAGATTGAGGAAATAGAGAGCCTTGGTATATTTTGACGGTCCCCCCGGCTCGCCTACCGACGACGCTATCTTTATAGGCAGCACATACTCGGCATATATGTTATGCTCGCGCAGCTTGTTGAGATCTATCTTGCACACACCTCCGGCATTCAGCTGACCTGCCGGAATGGAGTATGAGGCCTTGTCGAACGAATAGCAGTCCTCTGGAAGCAACAGATAATACGACTCCTCGTCATATTTGTTCTTGTCGAAGTTATAATCTGCCAGAGTGTCCTCGTCAACGGCAAGCGTTATGGTTATGTCCTTGTCGTTGCCGGTCGTACCGTTCACGCCGAAATAGACAGGCAAATCCACCGTGTTGTCATCGTTTATCTCCATCTCAATATTCTCCTGCCATCCGTTGTTCATCAGATAAGTATATTTGGTGAACAACTCATAGTCGAGATCATCGCTGCATGATGCCATGCCGAGAACGAGGGCGACAGCTGTCAGACCTTTCGTAAACTTATTGATATATGTTCTTTTCATAATTGTCAGTGTGTTAAATTATTACCAGCCTGGGTTTTGTGTCAGGTTTACATTACGTTTCAACTCCTTGTCAGGGAACGGCCACAGATACATGCGCTGGGTGAATACCTTAGGCATGGATGCCACAACCGTAGGACGATAGAACTCCTGGATGCGTGTCTCGTCGTCGCTGATGTTGATGTTGCATCCCATGAGCGGCTGATTCTCCTCGAGCAAAGCGTCCTTCCAACGGCGCAGGTCGTAATATCTGAAACAATTCTCTCCGACAAATTCAATCTGGCGTTCACGCTTGAGAGCGGTTCTGAAGAGCTCCTGGTTCTCATAAACCACGTCGTCGAAATCGGGCACTCCGGCACGCATTCTTATCGGTTTCATGGCCGATCTTATGGCAGCCGCGTCACGAGCTACGGTCATTGTCTCGCCGTTGTATGTCTCTACGGTGTATTCCTGTCCCGGAGTCAGCTCGTTGAGAGCCTCAGCATAGATGAGCAGAACTTCCGCATAGCGGATGGTGTTTTCGGTCTTGTCCATACGATAACCGCCCTGAGTGAAGGCATCCTCATCGTTCACGAACTTCTTGAAACCGATGCCTGTCAGCGGACAATCCTCCTTGAAGCCTTGCTTTCCGTCGTTCAGATCGCGATAATAGAATATCTGTTTGTTGCGATACTGCGCCTCGTTGGCACTTGCGCATACCCATATCGATCCGCAATAAGCAATCGACGCATAGAAGCGGGGCTCACGGTGAGCATACTGCCACGACACGTTGGCAGGCAGGAACGGCGCTCCACCGGGGTTGAGCGGATTGTCTGACGTGGTGAAACCGTCTTCCTTATAATATCCCGTAGCCTTTGCCTCCTGCACGGTCTGTCCGTTGTCCATGTAGTAAGCATCTATCTGCTTCTGCGATACACCAATGAGGTTTGATCCGCTCAATGTGCGCGGCATACAGTTAGACACCCAGTGGTTTATCTGTTCGTTTCCACGGCTCGTGCGTGTGAAAATGAGTTCCGGGTTCTTAGAGCCTATGATGGTTCCGTCGAAAATAGACTTGTACGACAGATAAGGATCTACGTTAGCCCAACCGTCGGGGAAATTCTTGTCAGAATACTTGGCGTTGTAAGGCGGACGCTCATATTCGGGCGTGTCAGGATCAGGTTCTATCGTGTAAAGCTCATACAGTCCGAGATCCATCACTTCCTTTGCCGCTGCCGCAGCCTTTGCCCATTTAGACTCATCATATTCCTGAGGAACGAGCTGGTTGCCGTGATTGTCTTTCACATTAAACAGATCCTTGTTGCCGTTCATCAGCGGACTTGCCGCCCAAAGCAGTATTCTTGCACGAAGAGCGAGGGCAGCGCCACGTGTAGGACGTCCCATATTGTTCACCGTACGGGTCATAGGCAGTGAGCGTGCGGCAATCACCAGGTCCTCGTTTATGAAGTCGATGATGTCGTCGAGAGGTGCTCTCGGCAGCGAAAGTTCCTCATACGACAGGCTCACATCAAGTCCGTGCTCCGGAATAAGAGGCACAGGTCCAAAATGGCGTATCAGCGACCAGTAAGCATAAGCACGTATGAAACGCATCTGTCCCTTCATGTCGGCCTTCTCGACCTGAGTGAGTTCGCCGCAGCGGTCAACATTGTCGATGAATGTCGAAGCCTTGCGCACAGCCTCATAAGCCTTTAACAAAAGGTTCTCACTGTCGCCATTGTTGGTTGACGAACTGTAGTTTCCGTTCTGATAGTCGCGGCCTTCATATTTCACTATGTCGTCGCTCATCCATCTGCGCATACCTTCACCTTCAGTTATATACTGTATAGGCTCGAATGCGTTGGACAGCCATCCGTCAACATATTTTCTTTTCGAGAATGCCGAGTCGATGGACAACTGGTCGTAGAAATATTTGTCCACATCCAGATAGTCAGAACACGACGAGAACATTCCGCCGGCAAATATCGGCAAAAATATATATAATAAAATCTTTTTCATGACTATGATGTTTTTAGAGATTGAAACTTAGATAGAAAGAGAATGTCCGGCTGATAGGATAAGCATTTCCGCTTTCGTTGTTTCCTTCCGGATCCCACCACTTGAACGGGCTCCATGTGATGAGGTTCTCGCCGATGAATCCTAAGCGCAGACCCGTAAGATGAATGTGCTGGATGATTTCACGCGGCACGTCATAAGTGATTTCAAGGTTCTTCAGTCGCAGATAGCTTCCGTCCTTCATCCAATATGTCGATGCGCGGTTGTTGTTATTGTTGTTCGTATAGGTGAGTCGCGGCCACGGAGCGTTGGGATTCTCCGTATCGGTGGTTCCCGAGATGTCGCTCGGAATCCATCTTTCCTCCTCAACCATGCGCTGAAGTATGTTGCCCGTAGCACCGTCGTGGAAAGCGTGAGGACCGTTGCCGCCCACGAAGAACGTACGCTTTCCGGCTCCCTGGAACAGAAGGTTCACACCGAAATTGCGCCATGCCGCACTGAAACCGAAACCGTATATCAGACCCGGAGTGTTGCGGTAGCCTATCGGCACTCTGTCGTCCTCGGTGATGACACCGTCTCCGTTCACGTCCTTATACTTTATGTCACCAGGCAGGATGGGGAAGTTTGCCAGCGCGTCCTGCGACGGACTCGACTTGATGTCTTCCTCGTCCTTGAACAGTCCGAGCGCAATGAATCCGCGGGTCTGCCCCTGACGGAAGCCACGGCTCATCTTATACCAGAACTCGTTTGCGGCTTCATCCTGGTCGAGAATCTCCGTATTCTGATACGTCATGTTCGCTCTCAGGGTGAAATTCACCTCACCTATCTTATGGTTGAACGCTATGTTGCCGTCAAAACCATACGATTTCATGCGTCCGACATTAGCCATCGGAGTCTGGTCGGCGAGTCCCGTGGACAGCGGCATGTTGTTTCTCCGCATGAAGATATCGTCACGATTGTCTCTAAAGTAATCCACAGTACCTGTGAACATTCCGTTGAAAATAGACCAGTCAACACCTATATCCCACTTTGTTGCCTTCTCCCATGTCAGGTTAGGAGTACCGACTGTTGTCATACGATAACCAGTGATGTAGTTGCTTCCGAACTGACCGAAAGCATAACTACCTGAAGCATCTATCTCGGAAATAAGAGATATGTACGGGAAACGTGTGTCACCACCAATCTTGTCGTTACCTACCTCACCCCAAGAACCTCTTACCTTAAAGAACTCGAGCCACGGTAAAGCTTTTCTTACCCACGGTTCCTCAGAAATAACCCATCCTGCAGAGAATGCGGGGAAGAAACCAAACTGTTTGCCTTTCTCAAAGTTCTCAGAACCGGTGTAACCAAAGTTGAACTCGAAAAGATAGCGCGACTTGTAGGCGTAGCGCACCTGTCCGGAGTAGGCAAGGTTGCGTTTGGGTATCGAGGCGATGATGTCGCTGCCGAGGTTTGTGTCGGAATTCTCCTCCTGATAGACCATGAGAAGACCGTTCACCTGATGGTCGCGGGCGAAAAGGCGGTCATATTCCAGCTTGGCTTGCAGATAATAACGCTTCGTTCCGGTAGTCGATGATTTCTGGGTCATGGGTTGTACGTCCTGCTCGCGTTTGAGAATGAGCTTGCCATAACCGTCGCGGTAGTTCTGCGCACTCCACAGTTCGGGCGACTTCGAGCGCGTTATGGTGTTGTCGTTCCATGTGTCGAAGGCGAACGTACCGGAGAAAGTGAGACCCTTTGTTATGAAGTCGAGCTTCTGGTCGAGGCTCACGTTAGTCTCCATCTTGTTCTGCCAGATGGTCTTGTAACCCGTCTGCGTCATGAGAAACTCGGGAGTTTTCTTTCCGTTGACTATAGGCCACTGCCCTGTCGACCACTTTCGCGGAGTTGTAAGCGGAGTGTACTCTGAGAAAGCCTGCCAAATGTCAGCAGAAGTACTACCAGGCTGTGTACGGTTGATAAGGTAACCACCAATACCTACAGAAAGCACAGTGGTACGTGTGATGTTCATAGTGGTGTTGGCACGATAGTTGTAACGCTCATAAGTAGAGTTTGTGTTGTATTTGTTCTCAGCGCTACGTGTACGATATATACCGTCTTCATTGAAGTAAGCACCAGAAACATAATATGTAGCATTGTCACCACCACCAGTGAAACTCAACTGTGCACGATACTGTGACGCACCGTCCTTAAGCATAAGATCCTGCCAGTCTACGTTTGGATAAAGGTCCGGATCAAGATTATTCTGTATGATGTAAAGTTCCTCGTCTGAATAAAGAGGTGACTGGTAGCGTGCCAGACGTGCCTCATTGGCCAGACGTGCATAGTCTATAGCGCTTGCATATTCAGGCAACTTACCTGTCTGGTTATAACCATACTGCAACTTACCACTGATTCGTATCTTTCCTTTTTCACCCTTCTTGGTTGTGATAAGAACCACACCGTTGGCACCACGGTTACCGTATACGGCTGTGGCAGATGCGTCCTTCAACACTGAGAATGACTCAATATCCTCGACTGGAATTTCATTAAGGCTACGCTCAATACCATCAACAAGCACAAGTGCACTCGCATTGGCACCGAAGGTAGAGATACCGCGAATCCAGAAGTCTGACTGGTTCTCACCCGGTTCACCGGAGAGCTGCTGTGTGATAATACCCGGAACGACACCACCGAGAGAGTTAGAAAGGTTTCCTGAAGGAGCATTGAGCTGCTTCACGTCAACCGTAGTGAACGCACCTGTCACAGTTTTCTTCTTCTGTGTACCGCTGGCAGTAACAACGACCTCGTCCACTTTCTGACTTTGTTCTTCAAGCACAATCACAACATTCTCAGGATCCTTTATGCTTACTACAGGTACTTCCTTCTTTTCAAATCCCAAGTAGCTCACTTCCAAAACCTCGAATTTTCCGGTCGTAATCTTGAATCGACCATTTATATCTGTTGACGAACCCAAACCTGGCTGGTTCTTCACGATAACAACCGCACCCATTATTGCTTCGCCTTTATTATCCTGTACGACACCTTTCACGGTGACAGAATTGTCTTGGGCATAAACCACCGCTTGCACAAGACACAGGAGCATCAGTAACAATAATTTCTTCATGATACTTCTATTTTTTGTGTTTATTATGTTATGTAATTACTCCACGACCACTTTACGTATAACGTGGTTCTCTCTGTCGGCAACGATAATCGACTGGTCCGACAAAATGGTAAGTCCCTCGGGGCAATTGAACATCGCCACGTCGGGCAGACCGTCCTTATATCCTTTTGTGCGCGGCATACCGGCATAAAGAGACACCTCTCCGTCGGGAGTGATCCGTCTGATACAGTGGTTGTACTTGTCAGCTACGTACAGGTTGCCGTCCTCGTCAAACTCGATGGCACTCGGCTGGTCGAACAGCGCGGACGTACCTATTCCGTTCTGATAGCCTGACGTGTCCCACTGTCCTGCCCACAGTTCGGCAGTGCCCAGGGTCTTTGTAGTGATGTCGTAAGGCATGCGGAAGATGCAGTGACGGTTTTTCACAGCCGCATACAGATACCTGCCGTCGTTGCTGAAAGCGAGCTTCAGCTCGGTGTTGGTGGCATTGTTGACACGTATGAGCCGCGTGTACGCCTCGTCAATATTGGTGTTTTCAGAATAGCGGTAGAGATAGCCGTCGCTCTGGTTGTTGAATATGATGTCGTTGTTCACAGGGTTTATGGCGATGCCGGTGCACTTGGGGTCGTTCATTCTCACCAAAGCCTTCACGTCGACAAACCCGCTTGCACGCGATATGGCGATGAGTCCTACCTTCGACGTACAGTTGTCAGGATTATAGAGATGCACCATATATATTGTGTCCTGCGCTATGTTGAACGCGGCGGCAGTGGGCGACTGGAACGGACCCGAGCTGCACTGTATGAGCGTCTCTACCAGTCCTTCATACAATTTGCGCAGGGCACCGTCCTTGTTTGTGCCTCGGCCCTCGTCAATCTCATAAATCACGTCGTCATTGTCGTGGAACAATGCCCACGGACGGCGGAACGTCGCGATGTCATACTCACCGTCGTCGCGGCTGGCATTGCCGTTCTGTCCGGCAATGGTAGATACGTTGCGTTTGAATTTATAGCGGAATTCCACATCAGAAACAAATTCCTTCACATTGTCTCCCTTGCCTACATACAGTTTCACAAGACCTGTATCGGCACGTGCAGGAACTACAGCATATATGTAGTCGTTTCTCACACCGATTATCGCAGCCTCCTTATCATTAACAGTCACACGCAGATAGCTTGTGTCAGTTCCAAGGTTTTCGCCTTTGATTATCAACTGTGTGCCTACTCCTCCACTGTCAGGAGAAAACGACACAAACTTTGATTCCTTGTTTGCATCAGGCGGATAAACAACGTGTCTCTCCTCCGCAATGTCATTATCGGCGCAAGCCAGGAAGATTGCGGCGACAAAAGCAAACATAAACGAGAATTTAAACAATCCGTTCATAAAGTTTAACTTAATAAAAGATTTTAATAGTTAGGGTTTATTTATTTTGGTTATTTAAAGGATATAACAATTAAAAATAAAAAAATTAAAACGCACTGTATTTTTTTTTAAAACTCGTTTTCATTTTAACACAATTGCAACGTCCGGACAAATTTCTTATAATGCCAGTATATTATAAGGACTGAACACATATACGATAGGTATGTCCGGGCTTGGTCATAAACTCCATAACGCCGTCCTCTACGGCCTTACATTTCATCCTGCGGCCGTATTTTCCCGTCACTTTACGCACTTTTACACCCGGCAGATACAACCGGCATATGCCTCCGGCCTCCGACTTCACGCTTGCTTCCGTGAGACGTCCGTCGTCCCATTCCGCACCGAATGTGAAACCACCGTGCGCACGCAGTCCCTCGAAACTGCCGTCGTTCCATGCTTCGGGCAGTGCCGGCAGGAGCCACACACCTTTGACTGTGTTCTGCAGAAGCATCTCGGCTATGGCAGCTGCAGTACCAAAGTTGCCGTCTATCTGGAATGAAGGATGTGCACAGAAAAGATTTCCGTACATGCCACCTGCGTTGTCGTCCATGCTCACAACTGTCACATCAGTGATATTCTGAGCCTTTTTCAGCAGGCTGTATGCACGCTCACCGTCGTTCAACCGTGCCCAGCAGGCTACCTTCCACGCACGACTCCAACCCGTGGCACCGTCGCCACGCCAGTTGAGCGACACCCTTGCTGCCTCAGCCAGACTGCGATCAGTCAGAGTAGAAATACCGCTGCAAGGATAGAGCGCCATGAGATGCGACAGATGGCGGTGACGGTCGTCGGGAGTATCGTCGGTTTTCAGCCATTCCCTCAACTGTCCTTGTCCTCCTATGTGCAGACCATTGTCGAGCAAAGCATACTTCTCACGCAACTGAGCGACGAAACTGTCGTTCTCGCCCAGCACTTCGGCGGCCTCAAGTGTGTTGGCGAACAACTCGTGTATGAGCTGCTGCGCGTAGGCTGTGCCGTCCTCCCAAGGTCCGTGTTCTGGCGACCACTCGTCGGGCGCTATCAGTCGTCCGTCCTGCATCTTCAGGCGGTCGAACCAGTAAAGACATGTCTCCTTCATCACCGGCCACGCCACACTGCGCAGATATCCACGGTCGAGCCCGTAGGCATAATGCTGCCACAGATGAGTGCAATACCATGCATTGGCCGGACGATTGATGAGCCAATCGGTATAACCGAACAGATTGTTCTGCGTATGCACGGCCCAACCGCGGCACCCGTCCTTGCGAGCCACGCGCTGCCACGAGCCATCTTGCTTCATGGCTTCGGTACTGACATAGTTGATGAACGGCATATGACATTCGGCAAGGTTCGTAACCTCGGCCGGCCAGTAGTTCATCTGTATGTTTATGTTGCTGTGATAATCACATTCCCATGGAGGATTGTTCACGTTGTTCCACAGTCCCTGCAGATTGGATGGCACCGCGCCGCCGCGCGACGAACTTATCATCAGATAGCGGCCATACTGGAAACAGAGCATGTCGAGATAGTTATTATATTTGTGATTGCGCAGCAGTTCGTCGGTGGTCATCTGAGGCACGTCGTCCGTCAGTTCCAGATCCACACGTCCGAACAGGCGGCTGTAGTCCTCCACATGGCGCGCACGCAGTTTCTTGTATGCCAAGGCGCTTGCCCGCTCCACACGTGCCGACACGCGGGAATGTACTCCACGTGCGTCACCGCTGGTGTATGTTGGCGATGACAGGTCGAAATCCGTAGCAGCTGCAAGCACCACTGTCACAGCGTCGGCACCGCTAACGACCAGCCGTCCGTCCTCCGTACGCACCGTTCCACCTTCAGCCTTCACAACTGCCTGCGTCTCATACTGCAGCAGTTCGAGCTGTCCGCTGACAAGAAACATGTTGCCACCGGTCATGGCCTGCCGACCCTCGCCGTCAACCATGCGCAACGCGAGGTTGAGACGTCCGCGGCTGCCCGGCGTACTGAGCCTCATCACGACTACGCTGTCGGCGTGGCTGGCGAAATATTCACGCTCATACCGTGTCGTGCCTATGACATAGCTCACCCGCCCCACTGCCTCGTCGAGTGACAGTTCGCGACGATAGTCGGAGCAGGTGTCGGGCGTAAGGAAGTCCATGTAGATATTGCCAAAATTGCGATATGAGCCGCGCTTGTCGGGCGAGCCCGACCAAAGGGTTTTCTCGTTGAACTGCACCTGCTCGTGCGCCACGCCACCGAAAAACATCGCTCCCAGGTCACCGTTGCCCACAGGCAATGCCGACGTCATCCACTCCGCGGCAGGCTCGTCATACCACAGTCTGAGAGGCAGACCGCCACTGACGCGCGACGGGCCGGCAAACCATGCGGCAATGAACAACAGCAGAATGTGAAACGCGAAGGGGCAACGGGAGTTTGTCATGGGCAGGAATGGGTTAATGTTGATCTCGTGACTTCAGAACTTGCGGCGCATACATCTACAAAGTATGCCGGTATGGAGCTGCGCGCAGGCTCTCACATAAGATATAACAACCGAGAAGTAAAAATACAAAATATCATGACGGAATAAATTATGCCGTGACAGATGGTTGGCACGGCGACGACTGACTGTCGGATGCATGGAAGCAGGCACCGCAGGGCTGTCAGCAAAAAGCGAACCGGGGACGGAGGCGTGTGCTAACAGACGTTAATTTTTTAACATTCCGTTTTTCGAAATCTGGAGCGATGCAAACCCGAAAAACGGACTTTGCGGCATGAAAAAGGCGTGACGGGAGACCGGATTATCGGCGACGGACTTGCGATATAGGCTCTTTCGTGATGCGAAACGGACTTTATCACAAGGCGAAATGCACCATTTCGAGGCCCGAAATGGGCTTTATCGCAACACGAAAGAGGCCATTTCGCAAAAGAGGAAAGAGCGCGGCGAAACACATATAACGACAAGTGACTGACATACAGCACATTAAGCAATGTACTCAAAAATCACGATTTTCGGAACAAAATATTTTTTCTTCGGGAAAATTCGATTTTCAGACGGTTTCAGACACGTGTTTTTTAACACTCCGAGGCGAATTTCCCGGGGTAAAGATTGAGGGATGATGTCTGACGGGGCACGGACTATAAGCGGGAAGCAATCGGCGGAAGACATACTGCAATATAAGGAAACGGAAAGCCAGAACGGATATAGCTGGAGAAAACCACGGCGGAAGGAACAAAAAAAGAGACCGGCGCAGAACCGCACCGGCCTCATAAAGAAAAGTATTGAGAAAACATTCCGCACGGTCATTGCGACCAATGGCGTTTGTACAATCTCCTTACTTCACAATCTTCTTTCCGCCGACAATATATACGCCCGACGGCAGCGTACCCAGACCTGAGGCGGCATTGTATGTGCCTACCTTCATACCGGAGAGATTGTAAACGGGTTGTCCGTCGAGAGCCTCGGCCTCAACAGCCGTGATGGATGTAGGAGTGACTCCGGCAATGACGAGCTTGGCGGCTGCTGAAGCAGGCTTATTGTTGGCCACCATGCAGGCTGTGAACGGGCTGAGCGCGAGATTGCCGTCGGCCTTGACAAACGCGCTGCCGTCAGAAGCGAGCGCGTAGGCATCGGCAAGAGAGGCTGACGCGGTGGTGCCCACAAACTTGTAGTCGGTGCTGTAGGTGGAGATGAGATCGACAGGTTCGAACACTGCGTCGGTGGCAGCGAACACAACATCCTTTCCGGTGACGTCGTAATGGTTGTCGCCCACGTTACCCGCAAACGAAACGAGGTATGGCCTGTTGGCCACAATGGCGTCGGCATGGTCGAAGTAGAGCGTCGTGCCCTCGGCTGCCACGAATTCCTTGACGACGAACTGCTTGCCTGCGTCGGCGTCGGAACGGAACCAGTCGGCTGCCTGACCGTCAACAGTGACAGTCTGAGGTTCGAACGGCAGGGCGAGAGTGGTCCACTGTGCGCCGTCCGTGCCGGCTGTTCCGGCAGGCATGGTGAAGCTTACGTTGGCGGCGGTGAATGCCTCAGGAATGTAGAAGTCGCGGCCGGAAGTAAGCACGATGTTATCGGCCGAGCCGGCTACAACGACATTGTTTATGCCTCTGTTCTTCAGAACGTTGAGCAGGCGCGAGTTTACGGCTCCATCATCAGCGAAATAGAGCACGATGTTGGTGTTGGCATTGTCGCCGATGGAGAACGAGACAGGTGATGAGCCCGGGAAATCGACTGCCACCATATCGGGCTCGACAACGAATCCGCCCACGTTTGCCACTCCGTGCTGAATGCCGTCCGTGGTCCAGTATCTTATGCCCTGCTTGAACGTATAGTCACCGAGATTTGAGCTTGCTCCGCCGTTGCTGTCGGCGTGGAAGTTGTAGCGTCCGTTATAGTTGAGGTCGTCGAACACATAGACAAGCGTGGTGTCCTGACCCGGAGCGAGGTCGATGTCCTGGCGCGAGGACGAGCGTTTCCAGTAATAACCGCCGTCAACCTCCCATGGCGAAGCCTCGATGTAGCTCTGGTATGGGCGGTCGCCATTGTTGGTAACCTTGACCTGAAGGCGCATGCTGTTGCCGTAGATGACGTCGCCCGATGTCTCTGTGAGCGATTTCATTGATATGCTCAACTGTGGAACGCTGGCTTCGTCGATGGTCTTTGTGACTGTATAGAAGGCGTCGGCAAGGTCTTTCGACGTAGATAGAGCGAAGGTGTGGTTGCCGGCAGTGGTCGGAGTGTATTTGAAATAATAGTCGTCGGTGGCATTGCCCGGTATCACGATGCAGTTGCCCGATACCCACTGACCGTCAACGAGCAGATATGTGTCGCGGTAGTATTCGGTGGCGTCGTTGTTGGTAATGTTGGCACGCACCTTGAGCTCGGTGCCAGCACCGCCGGAACCGATGAGGTCGAGCGAGTTGACGGTGAGGTTCACTGTAGGATAAACCGTAAGCGTGAGTTTGAGTCCGTCGGTGATGACGGCACGTATGAAGTTCTTGTCGAAGTACTGATCCTCAACCCATTCCGTGGTACCGGTCTCACGGCTGCGGCCCTTTATGTAATATGTGCCGTCGGCAAGACCCGGACCGAAAGTAACTCCGCACGAGCGTGACGGCCACCATGTTCCAGGAGTGATGTTGAAATCTCTCTCTGTGCCGATGGCATTCTTGACTATGTTGCCATCGGCATCGTAGAGTGTGAAGGCCGTATCGAAGTTGTAGCTGTTTGAAAGACTCGTACCGGCACCGTAGCGTATGTTGAAACGGAAATAGCCGTTGGTTGTGGTGCGTTCATATTCTGTGCGGTCGAGACCGAGATTGGATATGCTTATGCGCACCACTTCGTCGGGTTCGACCTGTCCTTCCTGACCCGGCTGAAGTCCGACAACAATGCCCTGACCCATGGAATAGCCGTCGGAGCTGGTGCTGCCGCCTATGCCCTGCTGGTCGGGGAACATGACTGTGAGGAGGAAATAGCCGTCGCACATGCCGCCCCATCCCCAGTTCATGTGGAAGCAGCCGTTACCGTCGTAACCGTCGCACACCCACTCGTGACCTCCGGTGCGGGTTGACGTGTCGCCGTTCATAAGTACCGGACGGCCGGCGGCAAGCTCTGAGTAGATGAGGTCTTCCCAATCCTGATAGGTATATTCGTCATGGCTCGTGTAATACATGTTCTTGTCGTAGCCGTAATAGTTCTTGAGAGCTCTAACGGTGTTGCCGGACGCCGCACCCGAAGACGGACCGTAGCCCATCTCTACCGAACGTCCGACGTAGTGCATGAGCTGAGCCACAGCCTGCTTGCTGGCATCCGAGGATGATGCGTCGTAGGTATCGGTCATCGCATCCCAGTCGAACGTGACGGAAGGCAGCTCCGGATATGTGGTGGTAGTGGAATTCCAGTTGGTAGTATAGCCAGGAATGGCGGTTGTAGGACCTTGCGGCCAGCGCCAGAAATACATTATCTGTGCCATGGCTGTGGCTACACATCCGGTGGCACTGAGCGTGGACTCGCCGTTGTTGTCGTAGGTCGGGCACTGCAGATTGTATGGGTCGCCCTGGTTCCAGCGGCTCGGCACGAGCACGGGAATGACGTTCTTGGTGATTGTGCGCGACGATGTGCGTGCCTTGACATTGCGGCGTGCGCTGGAGATAGTGCCCGACTCGATGGAGCTGATTACTCCCGAGAGGCGTGTGAGCCATTCCTTGAGAGGTTCCGGAGCTTCGGAAAGATTGAACGATCCGCTGTCCGAATAGCCGAGAACGGGCTGGGTGAGATCGCTCGCCGACACCATGACGAAGCCTGAGTTGTCGCCTACGTTGAACACGTAGTAGGACTTATCGGAAAGAACTTCGGAAAGACTTGATGTCAATGCTTTTGCAGGTGCCTTACGGGCGCCGCTCTGAATACGCGACTGGACGAAGGATATTGCTTTCTGACGGGCCTTTTCCTTTGTCACAGGGCCTGCCTTGACGAGCAGCGGACAAAGCGCCAGCAATAAAAATAATAGTCTGTATTTCTTCATAAAGATTTATGTTTTAGGTTACATGAAAAGATAATAAGAGCTTCGTTATAAATAAAAACGTCGCCATACTTGGCTTCCGCCATGAATGGCAACGTTTTTCCGCTAAAACTATAATATTATCAGGTAAGAGATGATGTGCGGCGAACGCTTGTACGCCGCACACATTCTGTCTTGATCAGATCATTCAGCTTCGTCTGTTTCCCAACCTGTGTTCTGCACGATGTTGCGGTCGCGGTTGACTTCTTCCTGAGGTATCGGGAGGAAGCTCATACGCTTTGTGAAGACGCGGGTCTGGGTCTCAACGCGCTTGTAGAAGTTCAGGCTTACGTTAGCCTGCTCTTCTTCCGTACCAAGGTTGTTCACGTTGAAGCCGACCATCTGACCGCCTTCGCCGCCCTTGTGCCATGTCGGGTATATCCAGCCGTCGCCCTGAGCCATGTCCGCAACACCCCAACGGCGCACGTCGAAGTAGTACTTGTTCTCGAAGGCAAGCTCGATGATGCGCTCGCGATAGATAACCTTGCGCACGAGGTCCTGCGTGAGGTTGCCGAGATCGATACGTGTCTCGCCTCTCGCGTCGCGCGCTGTCTGGTCTTCGCTGTTGAGCCCTACATACTCTGCCACTCCCGCACGGCTGCGGATGAGGTTCACGTAGTGTATTGCTGTGGCGAGGTCGCCAAGCTCGCAGCATGCCTCGGCATAGTTGAGGTAAACCTCACCGAGACGTATGATGACGGCATTGTCGACACCCGACGGAGTCGTTCCTTCGCTGAGAGGCTTACGCCCGATGGTTCCGAAGATAGGATAGTCGTGCGTATTGCCGGTAGGTCCGGAGTTTCCGTTGAACGACATGACGGTGTAATAGGTGCGCGAATTGTCGAAGTCCCATCTGCGGTTCTGGAATGTTATGCCCAGATAGAAGCGCGGCTCGCGGTTGTAGAACTGCTTCATGACCGAGTAACCCGAACCCGGGGTGAAGTAGGTGTAGCCGGAGAACTTGTCCTTATATGCTGTAGTGGAAAGCATGGTGCGCACATTCTCCTTCGTGGGGTTTTCCGTGTCGTAGGTGAAATAGTCCGGGTCGTCCTCTATGCGCAGACCTTTATTGGTGAAGTAGAGGTCGACAAACTGCAGCGGAACAGAGAAAGCGCCTCCTCCTGTCTGCGCGTTGTCGATACCGGTGTGGCGCGGACGCATGGGATAGTCGTCAGCACTGTAACGCGAGCGGTAGAATATCATCTCACGGTTGGTGTTGAGTCCGAGGCTCGCATAGCGCGACGACTGGTACGGGCAAGACTGCTTTACGTCAGTAACCTGCTCGCCCGCGAGGTTGCGATACTCAAGCTGGTACTTTCCGCTGTTGATTATCGCAAGGGCGGCGTCACGCGCATCCTCCCACTTGGAGTTGTCGCGGCTCTGCGGGAAGAGCAGAGTGCCGTCGTTGTTCTTCAGCGTCTGGTAGTAAGGATCGCCGTTGAAGATGTAGCTTGCGCGGAACAGATAGACCTCGGCGAGTATTGCCTGAGCAGCCTCCTCGGTCATGTTGCCGCGGAACTGTGTGTCGAACTCGCCAGAACTGTTGAACTGCGAGATAAGGTGACCGCCGTTGATGGCATTCTTTATCTCAGTTATGATGTAGTCGAAACACTCGTCCACAGTGTTACGCGGAAGCATCATGTCGCCCAGAGGGTCGGCAACGCCATACACACGGTCGCCCACGATAGGCACCGGTCCGTAGCATTTCATGAGATAGAAGTAATAATAGGCGCGGAGCACACGGCACTCTGCCTTAGTCCATTCCTTCTCCTCGTCGGTGAGCAACGGGCACTTGTCGACGTTGGCAAGATAGATGTTGGCATACTGTATGGCACGGTAGCCTTCGGTCCAGAGATCCTTCACGAAACCTGTGGACGGATACATTGTGCCGAGGATGACATCGCTCAGAGGCACGGTACCCGTGTCCCATGGCAGATAGCCCTCGTTGCTGGCGGTGCGCCAGCAGTAGCTCAGACCGTCAGACCAACGCATTCTGCGGTTGTCCGGGATATAATAATAGACATTACTAAGCCATCTTAAGGTCTGTCCCCGGTTGGAGAACACATCCTCCAAGGATGTCGCGTTTTCCGGAACATCGTCGAAATAGTCCTCGCAGGATGTGAAGGAAAACACCGTCAAACCACACAGGAATATACTTAAAACCTTTTTTTTCATAGTCATGATATTTACTCTGTTCATTTAATTAAAAGTTAAAGTTGACTCCGATAGAGAATGTACGGACGTTAGGATAACTTGTTCCGTTATCGGTATTCAGCTCAGGATCCCACAAATCGAAGTCACTGAACGTAAGAACGTTCTGTCCCTGCAGATAGATACGGCCTCCTTTGATGATTCCATTGCGTGTCCAAGACTTCGGGAAGTAGTATGATATTGTGATATTCTTCAGACGGAGGAAGCTGACGTCACGCAACCACCATGTACTTGTCTGGAAGTTGTTTATGTTTGACGGATCTGCACTTCCCCATGCCAAACGCGGATAGAATACATCTGTATTAGTTGGATCATCTGCGCTCCAACGGTCGGTGATGTTGGCGAACAATGTACCGCCACCAGACGAATTGGTGAACGGACGGATACCGCTGCCTTGGAGCTGACGCTCTGCATCTGCCACTCCCTGGAAGAGGAATCCAAGACCGAAGTTCTTCCAACGGAGGTCACCACCGAAACCATAATAATATGCAGGAACGTCGCCACGGCTGATGTAGCACTGGTCGTAGCTGTCGATGTGTCCGTCACCGTTAAGGTCCTTATACATTATGTCTCCAGGCTTTACCAGTTCGCCCGGATAGGTCTCACCGAACTGTGTGATGTTGCGCTCCTTAATTTGCTCCTCGCTGGTGTAAAGACCCTCCGCGATGTATCCGAGACTTGAAAGTACGTTGTGTCCACGTTGGTCGAGCCACGGGTAAGCGGGCGTTGCCTGGGCGTTCTCAATAATCTTGTCCTTGTTCCAAGTCATGTTTCCGTGCAGTGACACGAACCAGTCCTTGCCGAACTGATGGTTGTACTGGAACTGTATTTCGTAGCCTTTGTTCTCCACAATACCCATGTTTGCGGATATGCTCTGTGCGAATCCGGCAAGGAGAGGCACGTTGTTTCGGGTAACGAAGATGTTCGTACGGCGCTCCTTAAAGAGCTCGAATGTGAATGAAAGGTCATCGTTCAGGAAGTTGATATCGATACCAAGGTCCTGCTTACGTACCTTAGACCACTGTGCCTCATAACCGTAATTGGCATAGGCAAGAACTTTTCCGGACCACCAATAAGTGGTGTATTCCCTGTCAACCACACCTATCTGAGTGAAGTAAGCGAAACGGCTGCCGGAGCTGTCGTTACCTACCGTACCGTCAGAATAGCGTATTTTGAGGAATGAAATGTACTTGGACAGGGGTTTCCAGAACTTCTCGTTTGACGGTACCCAACCTATTGCGTAAGCGGGGAACCAACCGAATCGTTTGCCCGGTTCGAAGTTCTCAGAACCTGTATATCCGAGGTTTCCTTCTATAAAATAGCGGTTGTCATAGTCGTATGTGGCACGCATGGAGAGACTCTGCTGCTTGTACGGAAGAGTGTCGAAGAGACTTCCGTTGTTTGCATCTGTGTAATTGCGCAGGTTGAAGAGCACGAGTCCGCTCACGTTATGCTTCTTTGCGAATGTGCGGCGGTAGTCGAGAGCAGCCTCGAAGTAGAATGTGCGGTAAACCCACTTGTCTGACTTGACGCTCATAGAGGAATTTCCCTTGAACTGTTCGGTAAGAAGCAGGTTGCCGTCAGCGTCATACAGATTGGCGTCATCAAGCCAAATGCCTGTCGTCGGGTCAAGAACGGCTGTAGGTTTCCATGTACTTTCATCCACAGTATACTGGATGGACTGGGTTGATTTCACGTCGAACGCGATGAGCGCACGTGCTTTCAAACCTTTACTCCACTTGAAATAGCCGAGATCCTGCGTGATTTTAAGGTTGGTGTTTATCTGTGTCTCGTGCTGGGTGTCATATCCGCGGCGTGTAAGAGTGACCCACGGCGAGTCCATGTCACGGTTGTCCGGAGAGTAGCCCGGGTTGGCTCCGTTAGGATAAACCTTCGGGAAAATAACCGGATTGGTGGTCATCGCCTTCGTATAAATGGCACTGAAGTCCTGGGCGGGATAATTTCCGGCAGAGATCCAACCGCTCACTCCGACATCGATTGTGGTCATCTTTGTGGGGCGGAGGTTGACGTTTGTAAGGAAGTTGTAACGGTCATAGTCAATCTCCGTGCTGTAATCCTGCAGCGGGTCGGTCTTTGTGAGACCTTTCTCCTTATAATATGACAGAGAGACATAGTAGCTTGCGTTTGGCGCACCGCCTCGTATGTTGACATTTGCACGGGTGTTCCAGCCCATGTTCTTGTACAGTTCGTCAAACCAGTCAACGTTAGGATAGAGATATTTGTTGACAGTCCGGTCTGCAAGAAGCGCGGCACGTTCGTCAGCGGAAATCTCCGGTGTGGGGAGACCGTTGGCTACTTTGGTGCGCAGGATGTACGCGTCAGAATAATAAGATGTGCCTCTCGTGTTGCGGTAAGCCTCGTTTGCCGCCTCCATATAGGTTATACCGTCGGCGAGCTCGGGCAGTTTTGTCAGCTGCGTGATACCAGAATAAACGTCGACAGAGAACTGCGGCTTGCTTACAACACCCGGTTTTGTGGTGATGATGATGACACCTCGTACACCGTAAACGGCGGTAGACGCGGCATCCTTCAGCACTGTCACCGACTCGATGTCCTCAGGGTCGAGATTGTTGAAGTCGCGCTCAATACCGTCAACCAGCACAAGCGGACCTTCGTTTCTGTTGGTCATTGTGGATATACCGCGGATCCAGATGTCAGAGTCGTCCTGTCCGGGAATACCTGTACGCTGCACCGAAACGATACCCGGCACACGTCCTGCGAGCACGGAGCTGAGGTTTCCCACAGGCGCCTTGATGTGCTCCATCTTGAGAGTAGACTGTGCTCCGAGCACCGAAATCTTCTTCTGTGTGGTGTATCCGGTCACGACAACCTCGTCCACACTGCTTACCTGCTCGTGCAGAATAAAGTCGAGGACGGTGCCTGTGACCTTCTGTTCGAGTACTTCAAAACCCACATACTGGGCAACGAGAGTCGGGGCGTCAGTCGTGCAGGTGATGGTATAATAACCGTTCACATCGGTGACAGCCCTGTTGTCAGTGCCTTTTTCTGTAATTGTGACACCTATAAGTAATTCTCCGTTCGTGTCCTGTACACGTCCTGAGACTTTCGTCGGAGCCGCGAATGAGGGAAGATATACGAACAATGCCATTATCAGTATCAGTCCCTTCAACGATTTCCGTATTCTTATTTTTATCATAACAATTAATTTAGGTCAAAGTATATTCCGGGGTTCATACCCGGAGAATTCCATTCTAACAAAAAAACCAAGGATGTCCGGCACACCAGAATGTGCCGGACAGTCCTTTCTTATTTGTCTTTACATTACGATATCCGGCGTCTCGTGCGGAGCCGTCAGCACCGTAACACATTTATCTGTTCACTACCTTAACAGCCTTAGCACTGCCGTTCTCAACGATCTTGACAATATATATGCCCTTGCCCGGCAGCGTTATGGTAGCCGATCCGGCACGTGTTGTCAAAGAGGCGATGTTCTGTCCTGCCAGCGTAGCTACGGTCACGTCTGCCTGAGAGCCGAGTCCGGCAACGACAAGAACGTTTCCTGAAGCGTGCACTGCGTAAGCACCGGCAGCGTTCTCACCTGTGTTTACATCCTCGATACCTGTGATGATTGCTCCGAACTGTTTCAGAACAGGATAAGAGTAACCGCTTTCCTTGTCGAACATCCAAACGTTGGCGAAGTCCCATCCGATACCTGTGTATGTTGACTCCTGCTGGAGAGCAGCGACTGTCATCGGAGTTGCCGGCTCAACAGAACCGCCTTCGGCTGTCTCGTTCTTTGTAGGCCACTCTGTTGTAGCGTCCATCACAGCCTCATTATTATATAGGTTGCCAGAGAAGTTGATCACAGCGTTAGGTGTGTCGCCTGCGTTGTTGCCGGCGATGAACGGAGCTGTAACCAGCGGAGAACCGGAACCTGTAGTAGAGCAGTTACCTATTGAAACACAGTTGTGGATATCCACCTGGCTTTCGGCCTTGTCGATAAGTCCGATGAATCCGCCTGTCCATCCACGGAACGTAGCTGTTGCCTGTCCGTTGAAGTAGCTGTTGGATATGTTGGCACCGCTTTCGAGCGTACATCCGAAGAATCCGCCTACCTGGCTGCGTCCTGTTACAGTACCGTCAACATAGCAGTTTGTAACTGTAGAACCGTTGCCGTCGCCGGCGAACAGAGCCACGTGGTCGTCACCGGTTACAGTACCTACGGCTGCCACCTGATCGAATGTAGTTACAGAAGCTGAACCTACAAGACCTACATGGTTACATGCAGAAGCAGATACAACGTAATCAACGAATGCGATATTCTTGATTGTAGCGCCGTTGGTCTTACCGAACACACCTACATCGCTTCCGCTTGAGAAGCTTACACGTGCGCCGATCACCTTGTGGCCGTTACCGTTGATAGAACCGGTAAACGATTCGCCGCTGACACCGATGCCCGGGAAGTCGACACCCGTGAGGTCGATGTCCTGCGTGAGCTCATAGTCGCCGGCGAGGTTCTTGTTGATGTCGATGAACTCCTGAGCCGTCGATATCGGTGTGAGGTCGCCCTCTCTACCGATGTATACAGAGAAGGAGTCGCTGCCGGACATAGTCAGTTTGTCTGCCACGTCGGGAGTAGGAGTAACCTTCAATACCACATCGCCGCGTCCGACGAACTGTGCGTTCTCGTCGCCTGCATAGAGGTCGTCCTGATAGATGCATGCTATGTCGCCGCCCTCTACTATCTGTATGTCAAGAGTCTGACCCAAAGAGCCGTGTATGCAAGCCAGGTCGATGAACTCCATTCCGCTTACATAGAGTATCGACTTGTTCTGAGGCATGTCGTAGATTACAGAAGGCAGCGGAGCGTTCATCCACTTCAGGACAGGATACATCTTGCCTTCGGCGCCCTCGAGGAACTTCCATGTGTTCTGGAAATCCCATCCCAGAGTGTTCTCATAGAAGTTCTGCGTTCTCGCGTCGGCGTCAGCCACGTTGGCTCCGTGTATGCTTGTAGCGTCGTTCTCGTTCTCCATCGGGCCTGCATTGGCTGCCGAAGAGCCGCAGAACGAACTTTCGAGAGCGTAGTTGTTTTCCAGATTAGCCGTACGTCCGGCAGTTGCCACAACACGCGACACAGTACCGTAGAGATGTGACGGGGCTATCATATTGTTGCGTATGTATGACGGCAGAGCATCGTCATCGATGAGCGATACCATACCTGTAGCATTTCCGGCGCAGTCCACCGTTCCTGAGAAGAGACATTTCTCCACTGTTCCGGTGACGATTGTGCCCACCATACCTCCTGCCTGATAGCTGCGCGAGCTTATGCGGGAGTCAGACAGACAGTTGCGTACTATGGCTCCCTCGTCGGCATCGTTCTTGTTCACGTCGCCCGCGATGCTTGCCACGTGGTCGCGTCCCTCTATATAAGAGCCCAGAACGGCACAGTTCTCAATCACACCACCGTAAGCGCGTCCCACGATAGCCGCTACATTGGCGTTGCCCACGAAGTTGGCGTTCATCACGCCGAGGTTTCTTATCTGTGCGTTTCTTGTCGTAGAGAATATTGCAACCTCACCCTGGTCGGCGTTGTCGAACGATATGTTCTTGATGAAGTGTCCCTTTCCGTCGAACGTACCGGTGAACTCGCCCACCGGTTTCCAGTCATAACCGCTCATGTCGATGTCGTTCTCGAGCGTGAAGTCGCCCGCAAGGTTATAGCTCATGTTCATGAGATCCTCCGGAGTGGTGAGGGCGTAGTTGATGTCGGTCACGGTGATGTCAAGCGTGATGGTGGCTCCGTTGCAGAAGCTGTCGCCTGTTGTAGAGAGCGTAACCGTTGAGTTACCAGTTGTCAGGAACTTCAGCACGGTGCCTTCCACCTGAACCACAGACGGGTTAGAGCTCGTTATGGTCACCGTACGTCCCAGTGCAGAGAGAGCACCTGTCTCAAACTGCTGTGCCAGGACACACTTGTCAGGAAGCTCGTTCACGCGGATTGCGTCACCGTCGATAGGCAGTGTCATGCCCTGGAGCACAGGATAAGTGCCTGTGGTCAGGTTCCACACCGAGCCGTCGAAGCCGATGTTCTGATAGGTCTCGGCCTTCATCAGGTCGGCATCGCTCACGACAGTACCCTGCACACCCTCGTTGTTGGCGTCGTCAGCCAGCTGGTCTGCAGTAACCACTGCACCGCCGACGGTGTAAATGGTCTTGTCAGAAGCGAGGTTGTCCGTAACGTCTCCATACACACATCCACTTCCGTTCTTCCATGCATTGATGGCGTGTGTGCGGTTGTTAGCACCCGTAAGGAATGCGACAGCCGACACGTTCGATACGTAGCTTGCAATACCGTCGTTGTCGAGCATACCTGTAATCGCTCCGGCTCCACCTGAAGGTGCCGTTGCAGCACCATAAGCGATGTTGTTGGTAAACACACCTGCGTTTGTCCATCCGGCAATGGCACCCGACTGAAAAGTCGTGCCGAACGCGCCTGCCGTTGACATACAGTTTGTGATATAGGTCATCTGGTCTGAGTTTGCATCACCGCGTGCGTCGCCGACGATACCACCCACATGATCATAACCGGTAAGATATCCGGCCGTAAACACCGTCTCGATGTTGCTGCTTATGGCCTGACCGGCTAAGATTCCCACCTGTTTGTTTCCCAGTACTTTCGCACCTGTGAAACGAACGTTCTTCACTGTGGCACCTTCGGTGAATCCGAAGAAACCCACATTGTCCGCACCCGACGTGATGCTCAGCCCCTTGATGGTGTGGCCCGCGCCATCGAGCGTTCCGGTGAAAGGTTCGTCCTCCGTACCCAATGGCGTCCACTCGCCGCTAAGGCTGATGTCGTTTGCCAGGACATACTTTCCGGATAGGTCATTAGCTATTGCCTTCAGCCCTGCCTCGTCGGTAATTGTGGTTTGCGCAAACCCCGACACAGAAACCGCCAGCATCAGCCCTATGGCCGAACACTTTCGTAGAATGTCTGAATTTTTCATAAATTATAAGTTTTGAGTTAAGTTAAAAAGTATTCTGTGATTTTTTATTCTCTTATATTTATATGTGATTATATTTATCCTGCACTCCATCATCTGAAGACTGTGTATCGACAGCCTTCAAAAACAATAATAAATCGTTGATATAATACATGTATTCCATCGAAGCACAAACACGATCCTCTTTTATAAGAGATAACAACTCAAATCTGATTAATTAAAATAAAATATTAATTATTTTATAAAATTTTTTCCGATTATTTAATTCCCTCTCAGACGGTTGTTATATAAATTGTATATTTATGCAAACGCCATATTGGAAATGAATAAATATACATCGTCAACTCGTCATAGCGCCCGTAAAATCGAGCAGGCGGACTTTCGGCCGCAAATACGCGAGTTTTGGAGACTTTACGCAAGTGTCTGTCGGTCAGAGGTTTACACTCAACCACCATGCGAAAGACATTTTCAAGCGTTGCGAAAGAGCCTTTTTCATGCTCCGAAAGAGCCCATATCAGGGTGTGATAAAGCCTTTTTCGATGCGTGATATGGGCTTTTCCGCAGTCCGATTAAGGCTATTTCGCAACAGGCGTCTGATTTTCCGGCCACACAACGACAATTTTCCGTTCCTGCCGTCAGCCGATAAAGCCTGTTTCAGGACGGACGTTTTTCTATTTTGAAAAAATATTTTGTCAAAACTTTTTACTTTTGTTCTTGCATGAATATACGTTTTCCTGCCACAGGCAACATCCGTGCCACAGCGCCGGAAACGTCACAATTCCACCGCCGGCACCGTCTTATGAAGCACAAATATGATAATTAACCCGATTTATTTCGCATTTTGCAAACTAATTAATAAATTTGCATTCTGCAAGCACATATATATGTATGTGTACATATAATTGCACAGGATGAACATATCCGACGGCACACCGCAAACGGAGCGTGCACACATTGACGCCCGCATGTGAGCGGCTCACCACGCCGGAACATCACAACAAACCAACAACGTGACACGTCACACACATTCTTAACCACATGGTTCTCAACTACATCTGGATAGCTTTTTTCGCAATAGCCTTCGTCATAGCAGTGGTGCGCCTGGTATTCATGGGCGACACCGAGGTTTTTCCCGCAATAATGAATTCTACATTTGAGACGTCGAAAACGGCGTTCGAGATATCGCTCGGACTCACAGGAGTGCTATCGCTGTGGCTCGGCATAATGAAGATAGGTGAGCGCGGAGGAGTGGTAAACGCTCTGGCGCGGGTACTCTCGCCGGTGTTCACGCGCCTGTTTCCCGACATTCCCAAGGGTCATCCCGCAACAGGATCTATCTTCATGAACATTGCCGCCAACATGCTGGGCCTCGACAACGCCGCTACTCCGCTCGGACTCAAAGCCATGGAGCAGCTCCAGACGCTCAACAAGCGCAAGGACACCGCCACCAACCCGATGATTATGTTCCTCGTGCTCAACACGTCGGGACTGACCATAATTCCCGTGTCCATCATGGTTTACCGCGCACAGATGGGCGCCGCTCAGCCCACCGACGTGTTCGTGCCGCTGCTGCTCGCCACCTTCTGCTCGACCATGGCCGGCATCATAGCCACATCGCTCTATCAGCGCATCAATCTGCTCAACCGCACCATGATACTGACGCTCGGCGGCATGTGCGTCGCCGTGGCGGCGATAATATGGGGTTTCGGCAGCATGGACAAGGAAACGATGGGCACTGTGAGCACATCGGTGGCAAACATCCTGCTGTTTCTCATCATCATCGTGTTCATTCTGGCGGGCGTCAGGAAGAAAGTGAACGTATATGACGCCTTCATCGAGGGCGCGAAGGAAGGTTTCTCCACCGCCGTGCGCATCATTCCATACCTCATCGCCATGCTCGTGGCCATCGGAGTGTTCCGTGCCTCGGGAGCGATGGACGTGCTCATAAACGGCATACGCTGGATTGTGGAGGCATGCGGAGGCAACTCCGACTTCGTAGGCGCGCTGCCAACCGCTATCATGAAACCTCTCTCGGGTAGTGGAGCACGCGGAATGATGGTCGATGCCATGTCCACCTACGGCGCCGACTCGTTCGTAGGTCGTCTGAGCTGTGTGTTCCAAGGCTCCACAGACACTACGTTCTACATCCTCGCCGTCTATTTCGGTAGCGTGGGAATACGCTACACCCGCCACGCCGTGGCCTGCGGATTGCTTGCCGACCTTGCAGGAATCATAGCGGCGATAGCTGTGTGCTACATGTTCTTTTAAAGGTAAAAAGGTAAAAATTAAAAAGGTAAAAAAGGTAAATTAGGAGCAGGAAGAAGAACATATTAAAAGAGGAAGAATAAAAAAGGACGGGGAAGCAGAAGAAATTAAAACGGGAAAGGATGGAAGATGGACGGGGAAATGGAAGTGATTGAAACGGGAAAGAAGGGAATAGAGAGAAGGAAAAAGGAGAGATTGAAATAAAAAAAGGGAGAGAATAAAACGATAAAGAAATAAAAAGAGAGGCGGAAGGGCTTATGGCTGGCGATAAAGAGAACACGATATATAAGTTATGCAAGAAATTCGCACTGAGGATCATACGCCTTTGTGTGTTCTTGCGCGACAGCCAACATGAGCAGATCATGTCTCGACAGATATACCGGAGCGGAACAAGCATCGGCGCAAATGTGGCCGAAAGTGTGTTTGCGCAAAGTGAGGCTGACTATATAAACAAACTGAAAATAGCATTGAAATAGGCCGGCGAGACACGCTACTGACCTGAGCTTCTGCACGAAGCCGGTTTCATCACCGCCAAGGCTTACGAATCATTGCTGAATGATGTGAACATAATAATAGGAACATTAATAAACATAATTAATAAATTAAAGGATAAATGCGATAAAAAGTAATTCATAAAGACATATAAGTGTGTCATAAGGATGTACGAAATTCATAAGGATGTATAAAAATAATATGATAAAGATACATAAATGCCATACAGACACCCCTGTGCTCTAATATATGTATATCATCTTTATCACTCATCCACATAAGTATTCCCATACAGATACACGTATTGTCTCCCATGCTTTACCTTTTTACCATTTTACCTTTTTACATTTAAGACTATGGCTGGATTATCTTCTCTTGCAAAGGATACTGCTATCTACGGACTGAGCAGCATCGTAGGACGTTTTCTCAACTATCTGCTCGTGCCGCTCTATACGGCCAAGCTGTCGGCGGCAAGCGGCGGCTACGGAGTAATAACAAACGTATATGCCTACACGGCACTGCTGCTCGTCATCCTGACCTACGGCATGGAGACCACTTTCTTCCGCTTCGCCAACAAGGAGGGCGAGGACCCGAAGAAGGTATATTCCACAACTCTGACGGCCGTGGGATTCACATCGCTGCTGTTCGTCGTGATTGTCCTGACGTTCATAGGCCCCATATCCGGTGCCATGGGCTATGCCGCCCACCCGTCGTATGTATGGGTCATGGCCATCGCCGTGGCTCTCGACGCCTTCCAGTGCATACCCTTCGCCTATCTGCGCTACAAGAAGCGTCCGGTGAAGTTCGCGGCACTGAAGCTGTTCAACATCGTGCTCACCATAGCACTCAACCTCGTGTTCTTCCTCCTTCTGCCCGCTCTATATGAGAACGGCGGCGCCGACTCACTCGTGGGAAAGATCTACAGTCCTGAGGTTGGCGTGGGCTACGTGTTCTACATCAATCTGTTCTGCTCCGCGTCGCTCATGTTCTGCCTGGTGAAAGAGCTCACCGGCTTCCGCTATGTGCTCGACCGCGCACTGCTGCGACGCATGCTTTCGTACAGCTGGCCTATCCTTGTGCTCGGCATCGCGGGCATCCTGAACCAGACAGCCGACAAGATTCTTTTCCCATACATATACAAGAATGCTGACGCCCACGCCCAGCTCGGCATCTACGGTGCGGCGAGCAAGATAGCCATGATAATGGCAATGATAACCCAGGCGTTCCGCTACGCCTACGAGCCGTTCGTCTTCGGCAAGTCGAAAGACAAGGACAACCGCGAGACCTACGCCAAAGCCATGAAATATTTTGTCATCTTCACGCTGCTGGCTTTCCTCGTCGTGATTGGCTACATGGACATCCTGTGCCACCTCATCGGCCGCGACTACTGGAGCGGACTCAAGGTAGTGCATATCGTCATGGCTGCCGAGATAATGATGGGCGTTTACTTCAACCTGTCGTTCTGGTACAAGCTCATCGACAAGACCATCTGGGGCGCGTGGTTCTCGGGCGTTGGTTGCCTGGTGCTGATACTCGTAAACGTAATCTTCGTGCCGCGTTACGGCTACATGGCATGCGCCTGGGGAGGATTCGCAGGCTACGGTACGGCAATGCTTCTTTCCTACTTCGTCGGACAGAGACACTATCCCATCAATTATCCGGTGAAGGAAATTATGCTCTATGTCGGCGTAGCGCTGGTCATGTTCGCGGCAATGCGGTTCGCCAACGCCGACCTTCCCGTATGGGCAGCCCTGTCTGTCAACACCCTGCTCATACTGCTGTTCATGGCGATGATAGTGAAACGCGACTTCCCGCTCTCAAGCCTTCCGGTGGTAGGTAAGTACTTCAGAAAGAAATAAACGGCCGGGCCGTCATTCCGCACAGATGCGGTCCACCACACAAAAAAGACAAACAACAATCATAATAAACATCTACATTTATGAAAATCAAGACTTTATTATTATCGGCTTTCCTCGCTACAGGAACAGCCGCACACGCCGACGAAGGCATGTGGACACTTTTCGACTTGCCACAGCCTGTATTCCAACAGATGCAGAGCTATGGTTTCGCCCTGCCGTATGAGGGTCTCTATTCGGCAGACAACGCCATAAAGAACGCCGTGGTGAACTTCTCCGGCTACTGCTCAGGCGTGGTTGTATCGCCCGACGGACTGGTATTCACCAACCACCACTGCGGATTCGAGGCAATACGCAGCCACTCAACGGTGGAGCACGACTACATGCTCAACGGTTTCTATGCCAAGAGCTATGAGGAGGAACTGCCGAACGAGAACATGTACGTGAGCTTCATGATAGATCAGAAAGACATCACCGACTATGTGAACAGCCTCGGAATACAGGAGATGAGCATCAGCAGCCAGGAGCATCTGCTCGATTCGCTCGAGAACGCAATGTCAAAAGAAGTGAAGGCCAACGACAGTACGCTGCGCGTGGAGCTCAAACCTTTCTACGAAGGAAACAAATATTACGTCACAACATACCGCGACTTCACCGACCTTCGACTGGTGTTCACCATACCGAAGTCTATGGGTAAGTTCGGTGGCGAGACCGACAACTGGATGTGGCCGCGCCAGACCTGCGACTTCTCTGTGTTCCGCATCTACGCCGACCCGAAGACCAACGGTCCGGCTCCTTACTCAAAGGACAACGTGCCTTATCATCCAGAACACTGGGCTCAGGTGTCGCTCGACGGATATAAGGACGGCGACTTCGCCATGACCATGGGCTATCCGGGTTCTACCGAGCGCTATCTCTCATCCTACGGCATACGCGAGATGCGCGACGCCCAGAACACTCCGCGCGTACAGGTGCGCGGCATCAAGCAGGAAATAATGCTCCGCCACATGCGCGCCGACGAGGCCGTGCGCATCAAGTATGACTCAAAGTTCGCCCAGAGCTCCAACTACTGGAAGAACTCCATGGGTATGAACAAGTGCATCGACAGCATCGGCATCATACAGCAGAAGGAAGCCTACGAGAAGCGCATACGCCAGTATCAGGACCAGACGGGCCTGCTCAAAGGCAAGCTCGACTTCGACAAGATGGCCGAACTCTACAAAAAGCGCTTCAATCTCGCACGCACGCTCACTCTCTTCAGCGAAACTTTCGGCCGTACAAACGAATTCACCACACGTGCCATCAGACTTTCTTACGGCATGGAAGTGAAAGGTCCGAAGGACAATCCCAAGAAACAATATGTGGAATTCGCCGACAACAGCGACGAATGGGACGAGGCTCTCGACAAGGAAGTGATGGCCGCTCTGCTCAAGAACTATGCCGAGCAGGTGGACGCTTCGCAGCTGCCTGACTTCTACAAGACCATCAACGGTAAGTTCAAAGGCGACTACAAGAAATATGTGGATTATCTCTACGACAAGTCTATGATAATGAAGAAGGGAGAGAAAATCTACTTCAACAAGAAATCCTACAAGAAGGACCTTGGCGTGCAGTATGGCATAGACCTCATTGACCTGCTTCAGAAGCTGGGAGAGATGACAAAACCGCTCGACGACTCCATAGCAATACAGGAGCGTTATCTCTGCGATGCCAAACTGCGCATGGAACAGGACCTGCCCCACTACTCTGACGCCAACTTCACAATGCGTCTCAGCTACGGCCAGGTGGGCGGATATGAGCTCGGAGGCAAGCCTTCAGGATACTACACCACAGCCGAGAGCATCGTGGAGAAGATGAACCGTGCCGACGAGAACATAGAGTACGCTGCCGAGCCGATAATGAAACAGCTGCTCTCAAGCAACGACTTCGGTCCTTACACCGACAAGACCACGGGCAAGATGCAGCTCTGCTTC
>ERZ779669.245-NODE-245-length-34843-cov-6.552949_pt1 | contig 34843 bp, 29 predicted proteins | sample MGYA00511372_ERZ779669 | MGnify/ENA primary metagenome ERZ779669 (study PRJEB29588, sample SAMEA1967891) | human gut metagenome | biome: human gut; feature: human-associated habitat; material: faeces | place: Denmark | collected 2008/2010 ... | reverse complement strand
TGTCCGATAATGACAGCGGTCGTTATGATTATATAATTTTATTACTTGCTTTCCTGCAAAGTTATGGTAACTTTATCTGTACTGCCGTTTGAGCTGCGGTAATATTCAAGCTCAATTGTATCGCCTGCTTTATGGCTTTCGAGTATATCATAGAACTCGGCGAAGTTGCTTACCTTTTTGCCGTCGGCACCTGTGATAATATCGTTTTCTTTAAGGTCTGTGTTTGCGCAAGGACCGTCCTCGTCAATGCTGTAAATCGCAATGCCCGCAGGCGTGTTTCCACTGCTCTGTACATTTTCTCCTGTAACGCCAATTTTTACTCTGCCCTGCACATAGCCGTATTTCATAATGTCATCAATAACATCTTTTACTGTGGCAGAAGGAATTGCAAAGCCCATACCCTCATAATCTGTAGCGGCTATTTTTGCGGATGAAACTCCGATTACCTGACCGTACATATTTACAAGAGCACCGCCGGAATTGCCGGGGTTAATGGCTGCATCTGTCTGAATGAATTTTACATTTGTCGTAATACTGCTCTGTCTGTCAACTGCAGATACTATACCCTGAGTGATTGAGTTGTTATACTTAACTCCGCCGGGATTACCTATAGCTATTACACTTTCACCAAGTGAAACATCTTTGGAGTTACCGAAGTTTGCGACCTTAAGTCCGCTTGCATCGTCCATTTTCAAAAGAGCAAGGTCTGTGCGTGTATCGTAACCAACAACACCTGCTTTGTACTGCTTGCCGTCGGAAGTGACGACCTGTATAAGGTAGAGAGTTTTGCTGTTGCCAACTACATGAGCATTTGTAACCACATAACCGTCTGATGTAATTATAATTCCGCTGCCCTGCGAAGTGCACTGTGAATCATCTGTGATTTCGTCTGAATAGCAAAGAACGCCGACAATAGAATCTGTTACTTCGTTGCTTGCATATTCGGTGTTGTATTTGGAATCTTTGGCATCGCTCGGTTTAGCTTTTAAGTCAATTCCCTCATAAGAAGAATTTGTCTTGTTGCTGTAATCGGATTCATTATGCTCTTGAGTGCTTGAACTGTCATTGTTAAAGTACGGACTGCCACTCGGTAATGTAAATGTATAGCTGTTATTTGTATTATTTTTGTTGCCGTTTGAATTTGACGCAACATAGGCAATCATTCCGCAGATACTGCCTACACAAAGCAATGACAGCACAACTATTATTACAATTATGCCGGGTGTCATTTTTTTGCGTGGCATATTCGGCATTGGCGGTTGTGCATATGTATTTGAATAATCAACAGGCGGCTTTTGCTGCGGCACATAAGGCTGTCCGTATGGCTGCTGATTAAAGTTTGGCTGTTGATAATTCTGCTGTCCGTACTGCGGTTGATATTGTTGATACTGTGGTGCGTACGGTTGAGAATATTGCTGCTGTGGATTAGCGTATTGTCCATGCTGAGGCTGATACGCAGGTCTGCCGCCAGCCTGCGGATTGCCGTACGGCTGATATTGAGGCGGTTGCGGATTAAACGGCTGTTGATATTGCGGATTCGGATTATACTGCTGATTAAAGTTTGGGTTGTATTGTCCGTTGCAGCCGTTGTTTTGATAATATCCGTTTTGTTGCGGCTGTTCAAAATTCGGTGTTTGAGGAGCAAAGTCATTTTGCGGTTGCTGAGGTTGAGAAAATCCATTTTCAAACGGTTTTTCAGGCTCAAAATTTCGATACTGCGGTGTTACCGATTGTTCGTTAGTCGTTTCTGCGTTGTTTTCTGTATTTTCGGTTTCAAAAACAGGCGCAGTCTGCGGCTCGGTCGGTTTTTCGGTAAAAGGCTTTTCAGGTTCAAACTGATTATTAGAATTGAAATTATTATCCATAAAAATATCTCCTTATTAGTAATGCATAATTCGTAATTGTATAAAAGAATTAAGTCAAACTTATATGTTGCAAACTTTTTAATTATGAATTACTAATTTATAGCTTTCATAAGTATTATATATCTTTATTGTTTTAAAAGCAACAAAATTATATCACGCTTATGTGAGTATATATTGAAAATTAGGTGATTTTACAAGATTTTTCCTGTAATTTCTTCAAAAAACCAAAAAACTTTTGCAAAAGACTTTATATTTGAAATGATTTATTGTATAATAAAAGTAACTCGGAGCGACTATGTTTTTTGTTCCGAAAATTTACTACAAAGGAAGATTAATATGCCATTAGTAAACGCTAAAGAAATGCTTACAAAAGCAAAAGCAGGCCACTATGCAGTTGGTCAGTTCAACATCAATAACCTTGAGTGGACAAAGTCAATTCTTTTAACTGCTCAGGAGCTTAACTCACCTGTAATTCTCGGTGTATCTGAGGGCGCAGGTAAATATATGTGCGGTTACAAGACAGTCGTTGGTATGGTAAACGGTATGCTCGAAGAGCTTAACATTACTGTTCCGGTTGCTCTCCACCTTGATCACGGTTCATACGAAGGCGCTAAGGCTTGCATTAAGGCAGGTTTCAGCTCAATTATGTTTGACGGTTCACACTACCCAATCGAAGAGAACATTGCTAAGACTAAGGAACTCGTAGCTGCTTGTAACATTCTCGGTCTTTCACTTGAGGCTGAAGTTGGTTCAATCGGCGGTGAGGAAGACGGCGTTATCGGTATGGGCGAGTGCGCAGATCCTAAGGAATGTAAAATGGTTGCTGACCTCGGCGTAACAATGCTCGCTGCAGGTATCGGTAACATTCACGGTAAGTATCCTGCAAACTGGAAGGGCCTTAGCTTTGAAACTCTTGATGCGATTCAGCAGCTTACAGGCGATATGCCACTCGTTCTCCACGGCGGTACAGGCATCCCTGCTGATATGATCAAGAAGGCTATTTCACTCGGCGTTTCAAAGATCAATGTAAATACAGAGTGCCAGCTTGCATTTGCTGATGCTACAAGAAAGTATGTTGAGGCAGGTAAGGACTTAGAGGGTAAGGGCTTTGACCCAAGAAAGCTCCTTGCTCCGGGTGCAGAGGCTATCAAGGCTACTGTTAAAGAGAAAATGGAACTCTTCGGTTCAGTCGGTAAGGCTTAATCGTATAGCTTAATATTTTCACAAATTTAAGGCTTCGTCTTTTGACGGAGTCTTTTTTGTGCTGCACACTTTGTTGCTCACATATTTTCAACAAGATAATGCACAAAATTTTGTTGGTGAAATTTTGAATTACTATTGACATATATTATCAACTGTTGTAACATATTAATATAATATTTTGAAAAAATGCGGAATATTAAATCAAAATTACAAAGAGGTTGATAATGTGAAATATAGTAAATTATTAAAAGGTATTACTGCTTCCGCACTTGCACTTACAGTGCCTATGTCAATGCTTGCTATGGGCGGATTGGCAGTGTCGGCAGCAAGCACCGATGAAAATGTAGGCGAAGGCACAAAGATTTACTTTGATGTTAACTCAACAGGATGGGAAAACTATACGAGGATTTATTGCCATATCTGGAGAGCTGACGGTACGGGAGAATGGACAACATGGCAGTCAAAAAGTGAAAAATGTGTTAATGAAGGAAACGGTTTGTACTCCTATAATGTTGTAAGAACAGGTAATTCCGACGAAATTGAGCAGTCGGGCGACCACAATTACTATTGCGTAATTTTCAGCGCAGACACAGGTATGCAGACATATAACACAATTATGAACGGCAACTGCCTTGGCGATACCTGCTATGTTACAGGTAATTTATTGGAAAATCCTGCAGACAGTTGGAAAACATGTACAGAGGCGGCATGGAAGAATCATCCCGAGTGCGGCCCTGCAAAAGCAATTACTACAACAAGCAAGGTAATAGGTTCTGCTTTACCTCACGGTGTGACCGATGCCGATCTTTTGGCAGATTATTTATTAAATTATGTGAGCTATGACGGAATAGCCGATACCCAAAAAACAGACAAAACAGGCAATCTTGCAAGATTGCTTAATGTTAAGAAAAATGACCTTATCGACAGCGTTAAAGTAAAAATTAATAAACAAAAAGCAGATTATCTTAACGATGATGAAGCAGAAAAAATGCTGAATACTATTCTTGATGTTATTAATACCGCTTACAAAGATATTTTCGATTCGGACGAGTATGATATAAACCTTGACGGTAAGTTTGATGTACAGGATGTTACATATTTGCAGTTAGGCATTTCGGGAAAAAATCAGTTTAGCGATACGCAGAAAGAAATTGCCGATTATAACAACGACGGCAAAATTGATGTTCAGGATGTAACGAAAGCGCAGATGATTATTTCAGAAGTAACTGTACCGGTTAAACCGAATCCCACGCCCAATCCTGATCCCGAACCCGATCCAGAGCCAGAGCCTGAACCTGAACCTACAACAAGCTATAACAGAGAATTTGCTGACAGGGTTACTGAACTTGTAAATATTGAGCGTGCCAAAGAGGGACTGAAACCGCTGAAAAAAGATGATACACTTAACGGTCTTTCTGATATTCGTGCAAAAGAAACAGTTACTTTATTTGATCATAAACGACCTAACGGTACAAAATGGTCAACAATTCTTAAGGAAAACAATGTATTTTACACTAATGCGGCTGAGAATATTGCATCAGGATATTCAACACCGGAGGATGTTGTGAATGCATGGATGAATTCGGAAGGTCACAGAGCAAGTATTATGAGCAAAACTTATGAAAAAATCGGTGTTTCTTGCTATATCGATAATAATTCTAAATATAAATATTATTGGGATCAGTTGTTTATAAAGGACTAAAAAGCAATATGACGAATATAAAAGCAATACTGTATGATATGTACGGTATTGTTTTTTATTTATGCTACACATAACCAATACTTTATCTATTGAAAATTTAACCAAAATGATGTATAATATAATATTAGTACGAAAGAATGTAGTACGCATTATTAATTAAAAAGGAAGTAATTTTATGGCTAAGAAAGAATTTAAATCAGAGTCAAAAAGACTTCTCGACCTGATGATTAATTCAATTTATACTCATAAGGAGATTTTCCTTAGAGAGCTTATTTCAAATGCAAGCGATGCTATTGATAAGCTTTGCTTTATTGCACTTACAGACGATAAGCTTAATATGAGCAGAGATGATTTTAAAATTTTTATAAAGCCCGACAAGGAAAACCGTACACTTACAATTACCGATAACGGTATCGGTATGGATAAAGACGACCTTGAAAACAACCTTGGCACAATTGCATCTTCGGGTTCATACAAGTTTAAGCAGGAAATGAGCGAAAAGCAGGATGATATTGACATTATCGGTCAGTTCGGCGTTGGCTTTTACTCCGCTTTTATGGTAGCAAAGAAAATTACCGTTGTTACTAAGAAATACGGCTGTGACACAGCTTACAAGTGGGAATCTGACGGCGCAGACGGTTACGAAATCACCGAAACAGAGAGGGACGAAATCGGTACAACAATTGTACTTGAAATTAAGGACAATACAGAGGAAGAAAACTATGATGAGTTCCTTGAGCAGTACAGAATCCAGGGACTTATCAAGAAGTATTCCGACTATATCCGCTATCCGATTATGATGGATATGACTCACAGCAGAGTTAAGGAAGAAACCAAGGACAGCGAAAAACCGGAGTATGAGGATTATACAGAAACCGAAACTCTTAACAGTATGCTCCCAATCTGGCAAAGAGCAAAGAAAGATGTTAAGCAGGAAGAGTACGATAATTTTTATCGTGAAAAGTTTATGGCTATGGACAAGCCTTTGCATACAATCGTAACTTCCGTAGAGGGTGTTGTTACATACAAGGCATTGCTTTTCATTCCGTCACAGGCACCTTACGATTACTATACAAAGGAATACAAAAAGGGACTTCAGCTTTATTCAAGCGGTGTTCTTATTATGGAAAACTGCGAGGAGCTTTTGCCTGAACATTTCAGATTTGTAAAGGGTATTGTTGACAGTGCAGACCTTTCGCTTAACATTTCAAGAGAGATGCTCCAGCATGACCGTCACCTTATCACTATTGCACAGAACATTGAGAAGAAGATTAAGAACGAGCTTACTTCAATGCTTGCAAATGACAGAGAAAATTATGAAAAGTTCTTCAATGCCTTTGGCAGACAGCTTAAGTATGGAGTATCTGCCGACTACGGTATGCATAAAGAAGAATTACAAGACTTACTTATGTATTACTCTTCTACAGAGAAAAAACTTGTAACTCTTTCGGAATATGTTGACAGAATGAAAGAGGATCAGAAGTTTATTTACTTTGCAGTCGGCGAGAACATTTCTTCAATTGACAATCTCCCGCAGACAGAACTTTTGCGTTCAAAGGGTTACGAAATCCTCTATTGTACAGAAGAAATTGATGAGTTCTCACTCCAGACTCTTATGCAGTACAAGGACAAGCGTTTCTGTTCGGCTACAAACGATGACCTCGGTATTGAGAATGATGAAAACAAAGAGGAAGAAAAGGACAGCAGTGCAATCCTTACTTTTGTAAAAGAAACACTCGGCGACAAGGTAAGCGAAGTTGTTGCGTCTAAAAAGTTGGTTTCTCACCCTGTTTGCCTTACCGCAAAGGGCGGCATTTCGTTTGAAATGGAAAAATACTTCAATGCGGTTCAGCCTGACAGCGGTATGAAAGCACAGAGAGTGCTTGAGCTTAATATGAATCACTCGGCTGTAAAGGCAATGGAAAGCGCAGTGCAGACGGATATTGAAAAAGCAAAGAAGTACGCAGAGCTTCTCTACGATCAGGCTCTCCTCATTGCAGGACTTCCAATTGAAAATCCCGGCGAATATGCAGATCTCGTCTGCAGTCTTATGGTGTAATTAAATAATTATCTTAAAGCGGTTGCATTAGTTGCATCCGCTTTTTTGTTGCAATTTTTGTGTGTGCGTGTTATTATAAAAACGGGTGATTTAATGAAAAAATCCGGAGTGTTTACATTCTTTTATAGGCTGTTGCTCACGCTTATGCTTATGGTCGGTATTAACGGCATTTTTCTTGCAGAGATGCTTGACAGGTGGTATTTGCCGCTTATCAGTGTTTTTGCGTTTGTTGCCGCAAATGTTTTTCCGTCTGTTGCAAAAGGCGGCTATCCGTCTTTTAAATTCAGAATGATTGCACACGGCAGTGAATTGCTCTTGCAATTTTTAATAACAACTCTGCTTTCAAGTGTGATTTATATTCAGTCGGCTTTTCAAATGTTACCTGACAATTGGGTAAAATGGGCGCTGTGCCTTGGAGGTGCTCTGCTTGCGGAGTTTATTTTGTTTTGGAACGGTATCATTTCCGTTTATTGCACATCGGTTCAACTTGGCATAAAGCATAGGTTTATCGGAATAATTTGCGGTTTTATTCCGATTGTAAATTTATTTTGTCTTGGCGTTATTATAAAAATAACTATGCAAGAGGTTAATTTTGAGATTGATAAAGCCGAACAAGACAGAAAAAGAATTAATGAGAAAATTTGCAAAACAAAATACCCTGTATTGCTTGTGCACGGTGTGTTTTTTCGTGACAGCGCATATTTCAATTATTGGGGCAGAGTGCCGGCAGAGCTTATTGCAAACGGCGCAGAAATTTACTACGGTAATCACGAATCAGCTTCCTCTGTTGATGAAAGCGCAAAGCAGCTTGCCGAGCGAATAAAGCAGATTGTTGCGGAAACAGGTTGTGAAAAGCTGAACATTATTGCTCATTCAAAGGGCGGGCTTGATTGCAGAAAGGCGATTGCCTGTTACGGCGTTGAAGATATGACAGCATCGCTCACCACAATAAACACTCCACATCGTGGCTGCGGTTTTGCCGACTATCTTTTAACAAAAGTTTCGCCTAATGTTAAAAACAAAATTGCTTTTGCATACAATAACGCACTTTTAAAGTTTGGCGACAAAAATCCCGACTTCATCTCTGCCGTAACCGACCTTACGCAGGCAAATTGTACGAAACTTAACGCTGATGTATTTGACTCACCAAAGGTTTATTATCAGAGCTTTGGCTCAAAGCTGAACAGAGCGTCGGGCGGAAAATTTCCGCTTAACTTTTCATACAATCTTGTAAAATATTTTGACGGTGAGAATGATGGCTTGGTTTCAGAAAACTCCTTTGCCTGGGGCGAAAAATATACATACATTACTACAAAAGGTAAAAGAGGTATTTCTCACGGAGATATGATTGACCTTAACCGTGAAAATATTAAGGACTTTGACATAAGAGAATTTTATGTGCAGATACTTGCAGACTTGAAAAAATCAGGTTATTGATAAGGAGGATAAAGATAATATGAAGAGAAAAGACTATATTTCATGGGACGAATACTTTATGGGTGTGGCTATTCTTGCCTCAAAGCGCAGTAAAGACCCGAACACTCAAGTAGGTGCGTGTATTGTAGACAATAACAATATCATTCTTTCCACAGGTTACAACGGCTTTCCTTTCGGTTGTTCCGATGATGATTATCCGTGGTGCAGAGATGGTGAAGACACAAAGTACAGCTATGTGGTACACGCCGAGCTTAATGCTATACTTAATGCAAGAGGCAAAAATCTTAAGGGCGCAAGGCTGTATGTTGACCTTTTTCCTTGCAACGAATGTGCAAAAGCCATTATTCAGTCGGGTATAGCAGAGGTTGTTTATCTTTATGATAAATATGCCGACAGCGCCGCAACTGTTGCGTCCAAAAGAATGTTGCAGTCGGCAGGGGTAGTGTGCCGTAAATTTACTTCCGACAAAAAGAGCCTTTCAATTGATTTTGAAAAGTAATATTGAGAAAAATATATAGCCTTTGATTTGTTTTCGGTCAAAGGCTATAAGATTATTTGAGATAGCATTAATAAATTATGGTTTAGCAAATTGATTTTCCAAGCAATTATAAAAGTTTGGTCAACCTTTTCAAAGGCTGTGGGTGTGGGCAAAGCCCACAAATACTTTTCGCTTATGCAATGATGTGACCTTTTTGTGTTAAAGTTGACAAATAAAAAGATTTATATTTTTGATGATTGTATATGTAACTGAATTGCACAATTTTGTATTGACAGTAAATTTCATATTTGCTATTATTTTTATTGTATATTGAGAAGTATATAAAATATTTTGTCATAATGACAAGGAGAGAAAATAAATGAAAAAATTTTTAGCATCAATTATTGCTGTGGTTTTAGCTGTAAGCGGGTTATCTGTGATTTCAATTACAGCAAATGCGGCAACTATTTTTATAAGCGGCAACTATGAATATACTGTAAATTCAGATGATACCGTAAATATTGCGGGATATAAGGGTATAGCAACCGATATTACAATTCCGTCGCAAATTTTAAATAAAAATGTTGTAAAAATTTCTGCTAATTCTTTTTACAACAATAGCACATTAACTTCTGTTAAAATACCAAATACAATAAAAGTTGTCGGTTCAATGGCATTCTACGGTTGTAAAAATCTATCATCGGTAACTTTGCCAAATACTCTTACCGAAATCGGCTATAACGCATTTGACGGAACAACAGCGCTCACAACAATTACAATTCCAAAAACAGTTACAACAGCCGGTAATAATGTATTTAACGGTTCGGCACTTAAAACAGCCGCTATAGAAAACGGCGCAACAGCAGTAGCAGACAATCTTTTCAGTAACGCTAAAAATTTAACTAAAGTAACAATTCCGAATACAGTAAAGAAAGTAGGCTCAATGTCATTTTATCATTGTGAAAAACTTTCGTCGGTAACATTGCCAAATACTCTTACCGAAATCGGCTATAGCGCATTTAACGGAACAACAGCACTCACAACAATTACAATACCGAAGACCGTAATCAAAGCAGGCAGTGATGTGTTTGAAGATTCAGGACTAAAAACAGCCATAATCGAAAACGGAGCAACATCAGTGCCGAATAATTTGTTTAGTAAAGCAACAAATCTGACACAGATAACCATTCCAAATACAGTTAAAAAAATAGGTTCAATGTCCTTTTATGACTGTACAAAATTATCCTCGGTAACTTTGCCGAATACTCTTACATCAATCGAAACATCTGCATTTAAAAATTGCCAAGCTATGAAATCTATTACTATTCCAAAGAGTGTTACATATTTTGGTACAACCGCAGTGGGCTATAGTGATGGCAGAGTTATTGACGGATTTATAATTTACGGCTATAAAAATACAAAGGCGCAGACATACGCAACCAAAAATAAAATTACATTCAAAGCATTGCAGGAGGAAACTGTACCTGTAGGTGATATAAATAATGACGGCAAAATAGATGTATCGGATGTTACATACTTACAGATGTATCTTTCGGGCAATTCATCATATGTAATTAAAAATACAAAGGCGGCAGACGCAAACGGCGACGGTAAAATTGATGTTGCCGATGTTACAAAGATTCAGACTATTATTGCTTCGTAATTAAAATTTAATATTAAAAGTACATTAAAGCTGTTCGGGCAAGAGTTACCGAACAGCTTTTTGCTTTTATAAATGATAAAATACGGGAATAAAAAGACAGTAATCGGGATAGAATATTTTTGAATAATCTTGACTGATTTATGACTGGATTTGAATGACTTAAAAATGCAAAAGCAAAATCACTTGTTAAAACACACAAAATTATATGCGATTTTTGATATAAACTAACTGAATTTCAATTTTAATGAATTTTTTTGAAAGAATTTGCTTGACTTTAACAAAACAGGTGTTATAATGTAGTCAAGAGGTGAGGGAAATGCTTACTCAGGAAAGATACCAAACAATACTTCAAATATTAAGCGAGAAAAACACAGTCACGGTACAGGAGCTTACAAAGCTTTTGAATACATCTGAGTCAACCATAAGGCGTGACCTCACAACACTTGACGAGATGGGCAAGCTTAATAAAGTATTCGGAGGAGCAACCTCAATTCACCAGCTTTCGGGCGTATATGAGGCTGATGTGAAATCAAGAGAAGGTATAATGCTTGACGAAAAGAAAGCAATCGCAATTTATTGTGCAAAACTTATTAACGATACGGATTTTGTATATATAGACGCAGGCACAACCACTGATATTCTCACAGATTACATTACAAACAAAAACGCAACCTATGTTACAAACGGTATTACCCACGCAAAAAATCTTATAAGAAAGGGACTTACAACATACACAATCGGCGGCAGAATCAAACCTGCTACCGAGGCTATTATGGGCGCGGAAGGTTTAAGGTCGCTGAAAACCTTTAACTTTACAAAATCCTTTATGGGTACTAACGGAATTGAATTAAATGCAGGCTTTACCACTCCTGATATGGAAGAGGGCTTGATCAAAGAGGAAGTTATAAAAAGAAGTTATATGTCTTTTGTTCTTGCCGACAATACCAAATTCAGAAAGGTATTTCCGATTACCTTTGCAGAGCTTAAAGACTGCTGTATTATAACCGACAAACTCCCGTATAATGAGTTTTCGGAAAAAACAATAATCAAGGAGGTTATGAAGTGATTTACACAGTTACACTAAACCCGTCAATTGATTACATCGTTCGTCTTGATGAGCTTAAGACAGGCATTACAAACAGAACAACAAGCGAGGAATATTACATCGGCGGCAAGGGAATAAATGTTTCGTGCGTACTTGCCGAACTCGGTATCAAGAGCACAGCGCTTGGTTTTGTTGCAGGATTTACCGGAGAGGCTATTGAAAAAGGTCTTAAAAATCCTAAAATCACAGCAGATTTTATCACGCTTAAAAGCGGAATTTCAAGAATAAACATCAAAATCAAGGCAGGCGAAGAAACCGAAATCAACTGTCAAGGACCGCACATAGATGAGGAAGAACTTTTGAATCTGTTTGATAAAATCGACAATATTCAGAGTGGTGATACACTTATCATTGCAGGAAATATTCCAAATACATTGCCTGACGATGTTTATGAAAGAATCATCGAAAAACTTGACGGAAAAGATGTAAGAATTGTAGTTGACGCAACTAAAAAGTTGCTTGTTAATTCACTAAAATACAAACCGTTTTTAATCAAACCTAACCGTCAGGAGCTTTCAGAAATTTTTGACACAACAGTAAAGACAGAAAGCGATGTTGTCAAATATGCGCAGGAATTGCAGAAAATGGGTGCAAAAAATGTTCTCGTTTCTCTGGGCGGCGACGGTGCATTACTTGTTGACGAATTCGGAAAGGTTCATAAAGAGGGCGTTATTAAAGGTCACAAGGTACTGAATACAGTAGGCTCGGGTGACTCGATGGTAGCAGGCTTTGTAGCCGGCTGCATTGACAAAAATGATTACGCCTATGCGTTAAAGCTCGGCAGTGCCTGCGGAAATGCAACAGCATTTTTAAACGGACTTGCCACAAAAGATAAAATTGATGAATTGCTCGCTCAATTCTGAGTGGGTAGAAATAAATAAACTAAAAAGGAGAAAAATTTATGCGTATTACTGATTTATTAAAACAAAGTGCCATAGAGCTTAATGTATCAGTGGCATCAAAACAGGCAGCAATCGACAAGCTCGTTTCATTGCACGACAAGAGCGGAAACCTTGTAAACGCAGCCGAGTATAAGAAAGGAATCCTCGCAAGAGAGGAAATGGGAACAACAGCAGTCGGTATGGAAGTTGCCATTCCGCACGCAAAGAGCACAGCAGTTAAAGCTCCTGCACTTGCTGCAATTACAGTTCCTAACGGTGTAGATTATGAGGCTCCGGACGGACAGCCTTGCAAACTTATTTTTATGATAGCGGCTACAACAGACGGCGATGTTCACCTTGAGGTTCTCGCAAGACTTATGCAGCTTTTAATGCATGAAGATTTTACAGCGAAACTTAAAGCCGCAAAAACTCCGAAAGAATTTATCTCGATTATTGACGCAAAAGAAACAGAGAAGTTCCCCGATGAACCAAAGGCAGAAGTTCCTGCAAAGAAGGGTTACAGAGTTCTTGCTATCACAGCTTGTCCAACAGGTATTGCTCATACTTATATGGCGGCTGAATCACTCCAGAAAGCCGGCGACAGCCTTAACATTCCGATTAAGGTTGAAACAAACGGTTCGGGCGGTGCAAAGAATGTGCTTACCGAAGAAGAAATTGCAAATTGTGACGGTATCATCATTGCCGCTGACATCACAATAAATCTTGCCCGTTTTGACGGCAAGCCCGTTTTACAGTGTGCCGTTTCAGACGGTATTCATAAGCCGGAAGAGCTTATCAACAAGATTGTAAACAAAGAAGTTCCCGTATATCATCACAAAGGCGGTTCTGCAGATGCTCCAAAGAAGAGAGGCGGCACTTACGGTCACCTTATGAACGGTGTATCACATATGCTCCCGTTCGTTGTAGCAGGCGGTATCTTCATTGCAATTGCATTCCTCATTGATATTGCATGCGGTGTTAACGCACAGGAGGCTGGCAGTACATTCGGTACGGTAACTCCTGCAGCCGCATGGTTTAAGACACTCGGCGGTGTGGCATTTAACCTTATGGTTCCTATTCTTTCCGGCTTTATCGCAATGTCAATTGCAGACCGTCCCGGCCTTCTCGTTGGTCTTGTAGGCGGTTTCCTTGCAACATCAGGCGCAACCTTTGCAGATCCGGGTGCTGTTAACACAGTTCCGTCAGGCTTCCTCGGTGGATTGCTTGCAGGTTTCGCAGGCGGTTACTTAATGCTTGCTATTGAAAAAATGTGCGATAAGATGCCTAAGGCTCTTGAGGGTATCAAGCCCGTTCTCATCTATCCGCTTCTCGGACTCGGCGGTATTCTTGTTGTAATGTGCGCAGTCAACCCGTTCATGGGTATGATTAACTCAGGTATGTCAGACGGCCTTAACGCTATTGCCTCTAACCCTGCAATGATGGTTCCGCTCTGTGCGCTCCTCGCAGGTATGATGTCTATCGACATGGGCGGTCCTTTCAACAAGGCAGCTTATGCATTCGCAACACTTAACCTTGCAAACGCAGACGATCAGGCATACATCATTATGGCAGCAGTTATGATCGGCGGTATGGTTCCTCCAATCGCAATCGCTCTTTCAAACACATTCTTCAAGAATCGTTGGACAGACGAAGAAAGAAAGAATGCTCCCGTAAACTATGTAATGGGACTTTCATTCATCTCAGAAGGTGCAATTCCTTACGCAGCAGGTCATCCGCTTCAGGTTATCCCTTCATGTATCGTTGGTTCTGCAGTAGCAGGCGCACTTTCAGCTCTCTTTGGCTGTAAGCTTATGGCTCCTCACGGCGGTATCTTCGTATTCGCAACAATGCAGGGTACATGGTATTTCTACCTCCTTGCTCTTGCAATCGGTGCGGTAATCGGTATGTTTATGCTTGCACTTCTTATAAAACCTCTTAACAAAGAGACTAAAAAAGTTAAATAAATTTCACAAAAAATCTTCCATTCTTTCTTAAAATATGATAAAATAAACTTAATTCAGACAGGGAGCAACCCTCCCTGTCTAACACAAAACTATTATAAAGGGGTTTTCTATTATGGTATCAAAAAAACTTACATTAAATAATGCATCAGGTTTTCATATGCGTCCCGCATCAGTATTTGCAACAGCAATGGCAAAGTTCCAGAGTGATGTTACAATTGATTTCAACTCAAGCAAAATCAATGCAAAAAGTCTTTTAAATATTATTGCAGCTTGTATTAAGTGCGGCAGCGAGTTTGTAGTAGAATGTAACGGTCCTGACGAAGAAGAGGCTCTTGCAAAGGCAGTAGAGCTTATTGAAGGCGGACTTGGTGAATAAAAACGGGAGCGTGTCTTTTGGCACGCTTTCTTTCTAAAATTTGAAAGCAGGTGAGGTTATGTTACACGGAACACCCGCTTCCGAGGGTATCGGACTCGGAAGAGTAATGATTGTAGAAGAAGCAAAACTTGAATATAATAATGTAACTGTTACGGATACCGAGGCAGAGGTTGAGCGTTTCAGAAATGCGGTCAAAATATTTTGCGACAATACTGCGGCACAGGCAGATGCACTGAAAGCGTCGGCAGGTAAAAAAGAGGCAGAAATTCTTGAGGGTCACATTCAGATGATGAAAGACCCGTATATGTGCGGCGAAATCGAAAAGTTGATTGATAACGGTCAGTGCGCCGAGGCTGCACTTGAGTATATGTGCGATATGTTCATCTCTATGTTTTCTGCCACAGATGACGAACTTACACAGCAGAGAGCGGCAGATGTAAAAGACTTAAAAACAAGTATGCTAAGCATTTTGCTCGGCGTAAAAGAAGTAAAACTTTCGGCAGCGCCAAAGGGCACGGTAGTTGTCGCAAAAGAACTTACTCCGTCCATGACAGCAGGCATCAATAAAGAAAATATTGTCGGAATTATTACCGAAACAGGCGGCAAAACATCTCATTCGGCTATCCTTGCAAGAGCGCTTGAAATTCCGGCTGTACTCAGCGTAAACGGTGCTGTTTCAAAACTTTCGGCCGGTACTTATGTAATCGTTGACGGCAGTGAGGGCGTAGTAATTGATGAGCCGGATGACGCTGTTATTCAGGAGTACAATACAAAGAGAATTAATTTTCTTAAAGAGCGCAAAGAACTTGAAAATTTCAGAGGCAAGGCAACTAAAGCTTTAAGCGGTGAGGAATACGAGCTTTTCTGCAATATCGGCAAGCCGGAGGACGCAATAAAGGCAGTTGATGCAGACGGCGAGGGCGTTGGCTTGTTCAGAACTGAATTTTTATTTATGGACAGAACCGCTTTGCCTACAGAGGACGAGCAGTTTGACGCTTACAAAAAGGCGGCACTTACATTAAAGGGAAAGCCTGTAATTATCAGAACTCTTGACATCGGCGGCGACAAGGAAATTCCTTATCTCGGACTTAAAAAAGAGGAAAATCCTTTCTTGGGCTTCAGAGCAATCAGATATTGCTTAAAGCATAAAGATTTGTTCAAAACACAGCTCCGTGCAATTGTAAGAGCAAGCGCTTTTGGCGATGTAAGAATTATGTTCCCGCTTATTACAGCCGTTGAAGAACTTAGAGAGGGCAAGGCTCTTGTTGAAGAGGTTAAGGCTGAACTTAGGGAACAGGGAGTAGAATTTAACGAAAATATCCCTGTAGGCATTATGACAGAAACCTCGGCGGCAGTTATGATTGCTGATATTCTTGCAAAAGAATCCGACTTTTTCAGCATTGGTACAAATGACCTTACGGGTTATACAATGGCTTGCGACAGAGGAAATGACGATGTTGCATATCTGTATTCTCCGTTACAGCCAAGTGTATTAAGGGGCATTAAGTATATTATTGATTGCGCAAACAAGAATAATATTTCTGTGGGTATGTGCGGCGAGGCAGCGGCTAACCCGATGATGGTGCCGTTACTTATGTCATTCGGACTTACCGAGTTCAGTGTATCCGCACCGTCGGTATTAAAGGTAAGAAAAACAATTTCTGCATGGTCAAAGGCAGAGGCAGACAAGGTTGCCGAAAAGGTACTTGCAATGACTACCGAAAAAGAGATAAGCGACTATCTTAAAACTCTTTTATAATTAATCAGATAACAAGTTTCATAATCAAACTCTAAATAATAGTTTGCGAAGGGCAGTGTTCGTTTGAGCACTGCCCAAAGCCTTTTCTGAGGTTCTTTATCAAAATTGGTTTAATTTATGGCTTAGCGGTGTACATCTGCAAAACCGTGATTAAACAATATTCCTTTTTCCGACAAGATATGTTATAATATCTGCGGATAGGTGATTTATGTGAATAATGATTATTTAGTTAAGAAAAAGCCGATGTATGCGCTTTTTGTGTTTGCTCTGCCTATTATTATAGGTAATATTTTTCAGCAGACATACACTATGGCGGACTCGGCTATTGTAGGCAGATTTGTAAGTGAAAAGGCTTTGGCGGCGGTAGGTGCGTCATATTCGCTTACAAATATTTTTATTTGTGTGGCAATCGGCGGCGGAATAGGTGCGTCGGTAATAGTCAGTAGGTATTTTGGCGCCAAGGAATATAAAAAGACAAAAACGGCAGTGTACACTGCGCTGATTGCTTTTACCGCACTTAGTGTTTTGCTTGGAATTATCGGTCTTGTGTTCAGCCGTCTTATTCTTATTGCGCTCAATACTCCGTCTGATGTACTTGATCTGGCGGTCGATTATCTGAACATTTACTTTGCTGGTTTGCCGTTTTTATTTATGTATAATGTGCTTTCCGCAATGTTCAATGCACTCGGAAAATCTAAAATACCGCTTTATTTTTTGATTTTCTCATCGGTGTTCAATGTTGCGCTCGACCTTTTGCTCGTAAAAATTTTCAGTATGGGTGTAACGGGCGTTGCCTGGGCAACACTTATTGCACAAGGAATTTCGGTTGTATTATCATTCATAGTGCTTGTGTGGGAGTTTAAAAAGCTCAACATAGGTCGTGCAAAATTTTTTGAAAAGAGTGAGCTTTTGCCTATGGCAAAAATTGCTTTTCCGTCAATTATTCAGCAGTCAACGGTATCAATCGGAATGATGCTTGTGCAGTCGGTGGTAAACGGCTTTGGTTCGGAGGCTCTCGCAGGATATTCTGCCGCAATAAGAGTGGAATCGCTTTGCATAGTTCCCTTTAACAGTATAAACAATGCTGTGTCTTCGTACACTGCGCAAAATTTGGGTGCAAAGAATGAAAAGCGTGTTGTAGAGGGTTACCATGCCGCAAACATTCTTGTGGTAGCATTTTCTCTTTTACTTATTCTGCTTATAGAACCTTTTAACAGTTTGATTGTATCAATGTTTCTCGGTGATGACGGCACAATAACCGCAATGAATACGGGCTGCGGATACCTTAGTTTTATGGGGTGGTTTTTCTGTTTTATCGGCTTTAAAATGGCAGTTGACGGACTTTTGCGAGGTGCTGGAGATATGAAAATGTTTACGGTCGCAAACTTTGTAAATCTGTTTATCCGAGTATTTGTTGCAATGGCATTTGCACCGATTTTCGGCTTGCAAATGGTATGGATTGCAGTGCCAATCGGTTGGTTTTCAAATTGGATTATATCGTTTTTGGAGTATCGGACAGGCAAGTGGAAAAGGATATATAAGAGATAACTGTAAACTAAATAAAAATATTATATAAAATATAGGCATATGATTTATTAGATAAGTCATATGCCTTGCTTTTTTGTTCAAAAATCATTTATACTTTTTGGTCAAGTAAACAAAATTGTTTTTTTATTGTTGTAAATAAAATGAGGTAATGATATAATTTTAAATAAAGTTTGAATTTAGGAGTTGATTTTTTATGAAAACAAGCAAAAAAATTATAAGTTTGTTGCTTAGTGCAGCTATCATTATGTCTGCCATGGTGATAACAGCTGTTTCGGCGGCTGCCGCAGCAGACGGCTCAGAGGTATATTTTGATAATTCGGTTTTTAATTGGGAAAATGTTTATATTTATGCCTATGGCACAAAAGAAAATGCCAAATGGCCGGGTCAGCTGATGAGCGCAACTGATGACGGACTTTACAAGGCAAGCTTTACTTCAGCATATAAATCAGAAAGCATTATTTTTAATAACGGCAAAGAAAAGGACGAGGGCAAGGAGCAGTATCCAAAGGCAAGCGGACTTTCTTTAAAGGCAGGTCAGTGCAAGCTCCTCACAGCCGCAAAGCAGTGGGTAGATTACGGCAAGCCTGATTCTCATGGATACGGAATTGTTTACAAAGCCTCCGGTACAAGCTTTTCATCAGAATTTTTGCAGGTTCAGCTCGGACTAAAAAATGCCTCAGTAGGATACTATTCTGTTGACGGTTCGGCAAAAAAATCTTATACCGACGGCACAATTATTAAAATAGGCGAGGGTAAAATCGGTAACAGCGAAATTACTCTTGTGCTTACAGCAACAGGCGATGACGGTGTTGAAACAACACAGACTTTCACTTACAACAAAACATTTACAGCAGGCAAAACAACTTTTTCTGCTGACTCGGACGGACACACAACAGCTCCCGAAAGCGGCTATTACGGAACAAACCCGAATATGCAGCTGGGTAAATACAAGGCAATTTCTGTTGACGGCGATGTAAGCGATTGGGACAGCTCAATGATTATTGCTCAGGGTACAGCAAACGATGACCCCCGAGTATATATGCCATCTTCAATGCATGAGCAGCCGTGGGACGCATACGCTCTCTATGGCGCATGGGACGATGAAAACCTCTACTTTATGTGTGAAATGGCAAATACAACATACATTACTTCTCCGAACGATAATTTTGCGGCATCAAATGAGGCTCGCCCTTGGAGAAACAGTATTCCAATGTATATTGCGCTTTCAATAGACCCAAGCAAGCAGGCAACAGGCAAGGCAGTAGGCACAAACAAAGACGGCTCTGTTTACACAAATCCGTTTGTATGGGGTTGTGACGGCGGCGTAGCAAAAGACGGCGGTGTAGGCTTTACAACTCACATTGATACACTTGTTGCTTTCGATTCAAACAATTCAAACGGCGGCGCATCAATCTTCAAGGCTGATGTTCAGGATACGGACGGAACATACCTGTTTGATTATGATACAAGAGTTCCGATTGGCGTAACAAGCTATCAGGCACAGGATAACCGGAACGGATTCAAAATTAAATTTGCAAACGGCACAAAGAGCGAAACTCTCTACGGTGTAAGAGAAGTAAAGGGCGACAGAACTTTAGGCGACAACACTGACCCTAACTCAAATTGGGTTGATTTCTTTAAACTCGGCTACAAGAAAAACTACGGTTATGTTTACGAGGTTGCTATTCCTTACTCTGCACTCGGTATCGACAGAAATTATGTAGAAACTCAGGGCATTGGCGCAATGCAGATTCTCACATACGGTACTTCGGGTATGGATACACTTCCACACGACCCCTCAATGCTTGATGTTGCAGATGCTGAATACAGCTACGATCCGTCTACTTCACACGAAAAAGAGGATATAGACAACATTACAGTTCCGCTTGCAAGACTTGGCAAGATTCTCCCTGATACACAGGTTCAGGAGGCAGAGTTTGAAGTAAACTTTGGCGCAGACAAGAGCTCATCTCAGCCTGTTGGCACAGCACTCGAGCTTAAAGCAGAGCCATACAACAACCATGGCAATGTTACTTACGAGTTTGCGGTAAACGGTGCAACTGTAAAGACTTCATCTGACAATACATACAATTTTACAGCAAATAATGCAGGCACATACACATTGTCTGTAAAGGCTGTTGATTCAGACGGCTGTATAGCTGAAAGCACAAAGTCATTCTATATTTCGGACGGCGGCGAGCAGGAAACTATCCTCAAGGGCGATGTAAACCGCGACGGAGTTGTAGATGTAAACGATGTTACACACTTGCAGATTCACATTTCAAACGACGATAAAAATCCGCTTATTGATGTTACAAATAAGGCTTGGTTTGACGCTGCCGATATGTACGGCGACGGCAAGCTTGATATTCTTGACGCAACCGAATTACAGATTTATATCGCATAATTCGTAAAAGTTATAATCATATTCAAAAGGATTGCAGAGCAAAATCTGCAATCCTTTTTTGTGTATACAGGATGCAAGAATAGTGTAAAATTGCCTATATTGTATTGACATATAAGCTCTTGTAATCGTATTTACAATGCTTTTACTCTATACTTCAGGCAAGATTAAGGCAACAGAAAAATTTAAATCTGTTACACTTGCACTTTTACTTTCAACAATAGGCATTTCAATCCTTGCTTTTATCGGCTACCTCATTCCTGCAACAAGAGGTTATGTAATGATTTTCGCAGGATATCCTATCTTTGGCATAGCAATGTCAGTTATTTTTATTATTATCGCAGCTTTGTTTCTTATCAGCGACTTTCAGATTATTCGTGAAACAGTTGAAAATCAGCGCCCAAAAGAATACGAGTGGTCAGTTTCATTTGGCTTGGCATTTACAGTAATTTGGCTCTACTTCAAGGTTCTTGACCTCTTAATAAGAATTTATGACGCTAAAAACTAATTACGGAGAATAATTATGAGTGCAATATTATCGACACAAAATTTAGTGAAAAAATACGGTTATAAAATTGTTTCTAACAACATCAGCCTTACGATAAACAAAGGTGATATTTACGGATTTGTGGGCAAGAACGGCGCAGGCAAAACTACATTTATGCGCCAGGTGTTAGGGCTTGCTTTTCCCGACAGTGGCGAAATTACCCTCTTTGGCGGTGAGCCGCTCAACACTGCAAGGAAGAAAATCGGTTCGCTCATTGAGTTTCCGTCAATTTATAAAAACTGCACCGCATACGAAAATATGAAGAGAATGGCAATTCTTACAGGAAGTTCAGACAAAAGTGTCAGGAAAATTCTTGATTTTGTAGGTCTTGGCAATACAGGCAACAAAAAAGCAGGACAGTTTTCGCTCGGTATGCGCCAGCGACTTGGAATTGCTATGGCTTTGCTCGGCAATCCAGAATTGCTTATTCTTGACGAACCGATAAACGGACTTGATCCGACAGGTATTATGGAGATTCGTGATTTAATCATCAGACTAAATACCGAAAAGAAAATTACCTTTATGATTTCAAGCCATTTGCTTGAGGAACTGTCAAAGATTGCCACACGATATGGATTTATTCATGACGGCAAACTTATAGAAGAAATTTCCGCTGTTGAGCTTTCACAAAAATGCAGCGACAGAGTTTTAATTGTGCCTGACAATCCGCAAAAAGCGGCGGAGATTTTATCAAAAATTATGCCGCCTCAACAGATACATATTTATAATAAATCTGTTTATCTTGACTCAATGATTGACAGAACGGGTCAAATTAATAAATATCTTGTTGAAAATGGTGTTACGGTAAATCAGATTTCTATTCACGCAATTAATCTTGAAGAATACTTTTTACGCAAGGTAGGGGCATAAAATGAAAAGGTTATTATTATTTGAACTTCGTAAGCTTTTCAAAAACAAAAGCTTTTATATTTGGACTTTTGCATCGGTTGCACTTAGTTTGATTTACCTGCTTTGCTCATTCGGTATGTTTTCGTTACAATCTTCGCAAAATATGCAGTGAATAGTATCACCGGAGTCCGGTATTATCAGTGCAATAGGATTTTTTAAAACAAGTCCCGTTACAGTATTTATACTAATGTTTATTTGCAGCTTTATTTGCAATGATTTTGACAACGGCATATTGAAAAATATTATTTCACGAGGTTACAGCAGACAGTCGATTTTTACGGCAAAGTTTATGGCGGTTATTGTCAGCACCCTTTTTATGGTAATCCTCAATTTAGTTGCTGTTTTTGCGGTATCAAGCGCTTTATATCATAACATCGGCTCAATATACGCTCTGTTTATTCCGCAATTAATTATCCTTGTGTTTGGACTTATCTCATTTGCCGGCATATTCTTTATGCTGTGTTCAATCTTTAAAATGGGCGCTCCTGCAATAGTTGTTTCGTTGCTTGCTCTTTTGGCTTTGCCAACAGGAATATCGATAATCAGCTCATACTTACATATTAATTTAAGCTGTTTATGGCTTGGTAATGCGGTTTCTACCCTTGCAGTAAATAACATTTCGGTACAAACATTACTCGCAAGCGGAGTTTGCATTATAGTTTATTTAGTGGTTTCTTACATTGTTTCTATTTCAGTGGTTAAGAAATTGGAAGTTTGATTTTTATATTAGCAGAAATCTCATTTCATTGATTTTGAAATGAGATTTTTGCTTTTTCGGGCAATTTTTTTGGTTTTGATAAGGAGTGGAAGATTAGTTTTTGTAAAACGATATAATAAAGAAAACGGCAGTGTGAGGTTAATACTCACACTGCCAAAGTTTTCAACATTTCAAACTCAAATTGTTAATTATTAATTTCGGGATTATTTGTTCTCAGCAAAATATAGTCAATAGAAACATTAAAATAATTTGCAATAGCAATTAAAGTTTCGTAGTCAGCCTGCCTGATACCGCTTTCGTATCTACTGATAGAATTTTGATTCATATTTAAATCTAATGCCATTTTTAATTGAGTAATACCTTTTTGTTCACGCAATTCTTTTATTCTTGTTTTCACTTTCAAGTAAAAATCACCTCTTGACATTATTATACCATTATGGTATAATAAGAATATCCCAAAAAGGTATATTGCAGACTTCTTTATATAATTATTTGGTGTAGATAAGTAATGTAATATATGTTATAATAGATATGGAGGCGAGTCGATGAACTATATAGGCTCAAAGTATTCTTTAATAAATTTTTTGACCACTGCTATAACTGAGGTTGTGGGGAATGAAACAAAAAATAAAGTGTTTGCCGATTTGTTTGCTGGTACAGGTATTGTAGGAAGTACTTTTAAATCTAAAGGATATAAAATTATATCTAATGATATACAATATTATAGTTATGTAATGAATAGACATTTAATTGGCAATAATCCACCTGTATCAACCAGTCAATTAGATTATCTTAACAGTTTAAAAGGTACAGAAGGTTTTATTTACAAAAATTATTGTGCCGGTTCCGGTAGCGGAAGAAATTATTTTACTGATGAAAATGGCAAAAAATGTGATTCTATCAGAATTGAACTTGAAAAGTTAAAAAACGAGGGAAATATTGACGAAAGTCAATACTATTATTTATTGGCAAGTTTAATAAATTCTATTGATAAGTATGCAAATACTGCATCTGTTTATGGGGCGTTTTTAAAAGGGGTAAAAAAGTCGGCGCAAAAAGAATTTAAATTAGAGCTATTGCCAATTATAGACGGAAATACACATAATGAGATTTTTAACGAAGATATAAATCAACTAATAAAAAGAATAAGTGGGGACATATTGTATTTAGATCCTCCTTATAATGCAAGGCAGTATTGTACTAATTATCATGTATTAGAAACTATTGCAAAATATGATAACCCCAAATTACATGGCAAATCCGGATTAAGAGAATATCAGGCGCAGAAAAGTAAGTATTGCTCTACAAGAACCGTAAAAGAAGAATTTGATGATCTTATAAAAAATGCAAATTTTCAGTATATTTTTCTAAGTTATAACAATGAGGGACTAATGCCTTTTGATGCAATTAAAGAAATTATGGAAAAATATGGAGAATACAATGTATTTTCAACTGATTACAAACGCTTTAGAGCAGATAAAGAAGAAAATCGCAATCATAAAGCGAATAAAACAACAGAATATTTACATTGCTTAGTTAAGAGGTAGTTTTTATTGTAGAACTATCTAATTTATGTTACAATAATATCATCTAAATTAAAGGTGGTATTATTATGATACATTTTGCTCAAGGCACAAAACCATTCTTGTTTGAAAAATTAGCAAGTCCTGATGAAAACGGTGTAAGCAGATGGGTATCTAAATCAGAATTTGTTGGTAAGTATGCTGATCTCATGTTTCAAAACGGAGCATCATGGTGTAGAAAAGAGTCATCAATAGCTAAAAAATACATAGTTGAGTTTGATAAAAGTCAAACTCCGGGTAATGGTGTGGATAGAATCAGACTTAATGGATTTAGAAAAGAAGATGATTGGATTGGCGGACAGTCAATCCGTAGTGATATAAAAAATTACTATAAGCAAAAGAGATGTGTGATTCTCGGCACATCTAATCCGGAAGTTGATCATAAAAACGGTTGGAAAAATGATAGTAATGCGATGAATACAGCAACTCAAAAATTAGGAGATTTTCAACCTTTGAGTAAAGCAGCAAATGATGCTAAACGACAATTTTGCAAAGAATGCAGGCGTACCGGCAAGCGTTATGATGCTAAAAAATTAGGCTATCCTGTTTCATTTTATTACGGTGATGAAAATCATAACGAAAGTGAAGATGGGTGTATCGGCTGTTTTTGGTATGATCCCATAGAATTCAGAAAGCATTTAAGTTTTAAAGGATAAGTGTTTTATGGCTAAATATAATGATATTGATATGAAACATTGGAAAGAGTATGATGATATACTAACAGACACTCTTTGGATGTTTGATAAACGGGATAATTCCGGTGTTCATAGTGCAAGTTATCACGGTAATTTTGTTCCACAAATACCAAATCAGCTTTTCAGAAGATATACTAAAAAAGGTGATTGGATACTTGATCCATTTATGGGCAGTGGAACTTCTTTGATTGAGGCTCAAAGATTAGGAAGAAATTCGATAGGTATAGAGCTACAAGAAGATGTCGCAAAAAATACAAGGAACTTATTACTTGAAGAAAAAAATAATTATACAAAAGGGAAAATAATTATTGGCGATAGTAGAAATGTCAATTTAAGTGAAAAACTTATTTCTATTGGAATAAAAAAAGTCCAGTTTGTCATTTATCATCCACCTTATTGGGACATTATTAAGTTTAGCGATAAAAAAGAAGATTTATCTAATTGTTTATCTTTGGAAGATTTTTTGAAATCATTCGGACAGGTAATAGATAACACAGTACCATTTCTTGAAAAAAATAGATATTGCGCTGTTGTTATTGGTGATAAATATGCAAATAGCGAAATAGTGCCTTTGGGCTTTCATTGTATGAATTTATTTATACAAAAAGGATTAAAGTTAAAGGCTATTTTAGTCAAAAATTTTGAAGAAACGAAAGGAAAAGCTAATCAAAAAGCAATATGGCGTTATCGTGCTTTAGCAAGTGATTTTTTTATATTTAAGCACGAGTATATTTTCGTTTTTAAAAATGCTCAAAAAAGAGGTAAATAAATTAAAAGCGTTCACTAACTTAAAAAGTGGTGAACGCTTTTTCCAACATTTCAAACTCAAATTGTTAATTATTTTTCGTCACCGAAGCAGATGCCCATCTTTCTTGCTGCGGCTACTATTTCGTGGTCGGCAGGAACGGCTTTAAGTTTACCTGCGATTTCTTCGAGCGGAACTGCAACTACTTTATTATTTACAAGTGCAACCATTTTGCCGTAGTCACCGTTTATTATAAGTTCGGCAGCTGCAATACCGAAACGGGTGGAGAGCACACGGTCGTATGCGTCAGGACTTCCGCCTCTCTGGAAATGTCCGGGTACGGTAACTCTTGTTTCCTGACCTGTTGCGTCTTGAATTTCTTTTGCAATTTTGTATGAGATTGACGGATATGCGATTTCAGCCATAGCGGCTTTTCTTTTTTTCTTCGGCATAGCCGCAAGCTCTTTGGAAATTGCACCCTCTGCAACGGCGAGAATTGAGAATTTCTTTCCGCTTTCGGTTCTTTTCTTAATTGTATTAATTACGGAATTAATATCGTACGGAATTTCCGGAATTAAAATAACATCCGCACCGCCGGCAATACCTGCATACAAAGTCAGCCAGCCAACCTTGTGACCCATAACCTCAACAATGAAAACTCTTCCGTGTGAGGTTGCGGTGGTGTGAATACAGTCGATAACATTTGTTGCAATGTCAACGGCACTCTGAAAACCAAATGTTTTATCTGTACCCCAAAGGTCATTGTCAATTGTTTTTGGCAGAGAAACAACATTCAAGCCCTCTTCACGCAAGAGGTTTGCGGTTTTCTGTGTACCGTTTCCGCCGAGAACAACAAGGCAGTCAAGCTCAAGTTTCTGATAGTTCTTTTTCATTTCGGCAACTTTATCAACGCTGTTTTCGTCAATAACTCTCATAAGTTTGAACGGCTGTCTTGATGTGCCGAGAATAGTACCGCCCCTTGTAAGAATACCCGAAAAATCATCAGGTTTCATCATCCTTGTTTCGTTGTAAATAAGTCCTCGGTAGCCGTCAATAATGCCGATAATCTGCACGCCGTCATTGCCGTAATTCTGATAAAGTGTTTTTGCGACTGCACGGATAGTAGAGTTAAGTCCCTGACAGTCACCGCCGCTTGTTAAAATACCGATTCTTTTCATTCTGCTTTTTCTCCTTCCTTTGCAGGTACTATAGGAGTGCCTACTGTTCTTACATATGTCTGTTTTTTAACGGCATTTTGTGCCTGTTGTGCAAGTTTTGAAAAATGTTTTTGGCTGTTAAGTCGTTTTCTGCCACGCTTATCTACAAGGTGATATGTGGTGTCGGGTAACTGCTTTCTTGCATTTACCGTGTCTTTGAGCGTAACTTTTAAAATCTGTTCAACCCTGTTTTTAATGTCTTCGTCCTCAACAGGGAACACAAGTTCAACTCGTCTGTCAAGGTTTCTCTGCATCCAGTCTGCACTTCCAAGGTAGTAGAGCGGATTGCCGTTGTTTTCAAATTTAAAAATTCGGCTGTGCTCAAGGAGTTGTCCTACAATGCTGATTACCTTTATATTTTCACTCCATCCCTTTAATCCGGGGATAAGACAGCAAATACCACGCACGATAAGTTCAATTTTTACGCCTGCCTGCGATGCCTCGTAAAGCAAGCTGATAATTGCGGGGTCTACAAGTGAATTTACCTTTGCAGTGATTGATGCGGGAAGTCCCTGTTTTGCATTTTCGATTTCTTTTCTTATCATTTCCTCAAAGAAAGGTCGCATACCTTGAGGAGCAACAATAAATTTATTGTATTCGGGCGGTAAAGAATAGCCTGTAAGTGTGTTGAATAATGACGATGCGTCAAGGCCGTATTCTTCACGGCAGGTAAACATACCGATGTCTGTGTAGAACCTTGCGGTGCTGTCGTTGTAGTTACCTGTACCCATATGCAGATAACGGCGGATTCCGTCTTCGTCTTTTCTGACAACAAGACAGATTTTACAGTGGGTTTTAAGACCTGTAAGACCGTAAATTACATGACAGCCTGCTTTTTCAAGCTTGGTTGCCCACTGAATGTTATTTTCTTCGTCAAAACGAGCTTTAAGTTCTACAAGTACAGTAACCTGTTTGCCGTTTTCGGCGGCTTTAATAAGTGCCGCAACGATAGGAGAGTTACCGCTTACACGGTATAAAGTCTGCTTGATTGCAAGTACATTCGGGTCTTTTGCGGCTTTTTTGACAAAGTCAACCACCACATCAAAACTCTCATACGGATGATGAACAAGTCTGTCTTTTTCACGGATAGCCTCAAAAATATCATCGCAATCGTAAAACTCGGCAGGCGGATTTACAGGTGTAATAGGCTCGAAACAGAGCTTTTCGCAGCCCTTTATTCTTGCAAATTTAGAAAGGAAAGTAAGGTCAAGCGGACCGTGCTGTACATAAATTTCGTCCTCGGTTACATGCAATGCATCTACAAGGAATTTGCGGATTGACTTGTGGCATTTTTTAGAAAACTCAAGTCTTACAGGCACACCTCGCTGACGCTTTTTAATGGATTTTTTAATTTCCTCCATAAGGTCTTCCGTGTCCTCGTCAATGTCAAGGTCAGAGTCCCTTGTGATTCTGAAAGCTGCCGACTGTTTGATGTTATAAAGCTCAAACAGTTCGCCGAGGTGAATAGTAATAATTCTTTCAAGAGTTATAAAGTCACGCTTGCTTTTTGCGGGAAGTTCCAAAAATCTCGGAAGGATTGACGGCACTTGTACAAGCGCATAAAATTCTTCTCCCTCTGCATTTGTAAGCAGAACTGCAATGTTAAGACTTTTGTTTGCAAGCAATGGGAAAGGTCGGCTTGTGTCAACCGCCATCGGTGTGAGAACAGGGAATACCACTCTCTGAAAATAATCGTCTGCAAATGCTTTTTGCTCGTCGGTCATTTCATCTGCCTTAACAAAGTTAATACCGTTTGCTCTCAGTGACGGAATAATGGAACGATTGTAGCAGTTGTACTGCTTTTCGGCAAAGGCATGTACTTTTTCACTGATTTTTTTCATCTGCATTTTAGGGGTAAGTCCCGACGGGTCGGGCTTATTTGTGCCACGATGAATATTATCAAGTACGCCTGCAACACGAACCATAAAAAATTCGTCAAGGTTAGACGCTGTAATAGAAAGGAAGTTACACCTTTCCATTATAGGATTTTCCTTTTCAAAAGCCTCTTCAAGTACACGGGCATTAAAATCGAGCCAGCTTAGCTCTCTGTTATTGTAAGGCATTTCAAGCCATTTTTTTAAATCTTGTTTCTTTTTTACATCAATTGTTGAAGTCATTATATCACTCCTTATTATTCTTATTATATTGTTAAATCTTAAATATTTCAAGTAAAATTTATGTAAAAGTTACAAAAAATTTTTAAAAAGTCATTCCTAATTATTCGCATTAAAAATATGGACAACCTTTTTTAAATTAAAGGCTTGACCTAAATTATAAATTACTCGCCTTAAACCACAATTTGTGCCAAGTTTTGATAAAAACTTTTTTAGTGAATTGTTATTTACCTTAAATCTGAAATTGTAAAAAATAACCGCCTTGTACTGCGAATACAAGACGGTTAAAAATAATTTGTCTTAAAAGATAAACAGCTAAAGCCGTTTCTTTACACTAACTATATTATCGTAATTAAAAATTCGTGTCAACAGATTTATGTCAACAGTCACTGATACTGTTGAAAAATATAATGATTCATTTACTTTTGATTCCTATGGAAACAACTCTTGGTCATCTGTAAAAACCACACTTATATATAGAGATAAACAAAATAATAAGTTCTGTGTTGAATTTGATAATAATTCAGCTATAGATAATTACGGAAGCATACTTTACGATAAAGAAATTCAACAGGATTTACAGAAAGGTACAAATAGTGAAAATAAAGTTTTTGCAGACACAAGTTTATTGTATTTCGGACTTAACGAAAAATTTAACAATTACAATGCTTAGCAAATCTCATCGCAGATATTTCAAAAAAATAACACACCCTGAAAAACCAAGGTGTGTTATTGGCGCGCTGGAAGAGACTCGAACTCCCGACCTTCTGATTCGTAGTCAGACACTCTATCCAGCTGAGCTACCAGCGCATATGCGGTTAATTATTAACCGCAAGTAGTATATTACCACATTCTTTTAGAAAAAGCAAGTGTTTTTTAAAATTTTTTAAATTTTATCATCAAAAAATGCAAAAAATGCTCTGTAAGCCATATATACATCAATTTTTGATACGATTTCAAACGGTGCGTGCATACAAAGTACAGGCACACCGAGGTCAACTACATCAACATTCATATTGGCAACATATTTTGCGATTGTTCCGCCGCCGCCCATATCAACTTTACCGAGTTCGCCGACTTGCCACATTACATTGTTTTTCTCAAGCAAAGCTCTTACCTTGCCCATATACTCGGCAGACGCATCGGAAGTATCGTACTTTCCGCCATGACCTGTATATTTTGAAATAACAACACCTTCGTTAATATAGCAAGAGTTCTTTGCTTCGTAAGCGGATGCATATGTTGGGTCATAAGCTGCGCTTACATCTGCCGAAAGACAGGTGCTCTTAGACAGTGCTTTGTAGCCGTCAATACCGTCCTGCTTTGCAAGGTCATATATAAAGTAACGCAAAAAGTCGCTCTGCATACCTGTATTGCCGTCGCTGCCTGTTTCTTCTTTATCTGTAAGATAAGTAACGCAGGTCTGCTCCGGAGTTTCAACATCAAGCGAAGCCATTACTGCAGGGTAAGCGCAAACCTTATCATCGTGACCGTAACCGCCGATCATACTTGCGTCAAAGCCGATATCTCTTGCTTTGAATGACGGAATAAGACAAAGCTCGGCAGAAAGAAAATCGCCCTCTACAATACCGTATTTCTTATTGAGAATTGACATTACATTGAGTTTTACAAGGTCTTTTTCGTCATTGCCGTCTTCGTACGGACGAGAGCCGACAAGAACATTGAGATCCTCACCTGTAAATACCTTTGCAAGCGGCTTTGAAACCTGGTCTTTAGCAAGGTGTGGGAGCAAATCAGTAACGCAGAAACAAGATTCGTTTTCATCGTCACCCCAAGTAATGTTTACCTTTGTGCCGTCAAGTTTTACAACTGTGCCGTGGAGTGAGAGGGGAAGTGCTGTCCACTGATATTTTTTAAGACCGCCGTAGTAATGTGTTTTGAAAAGTGCGAGGTTTGTGTCCTCATAAAGTGGATTCGGCTTTAAATCAATTCGTGGTGAGTCAATGTGAGCGATTGCAAGTCTTGCACCATTCTTTACACCGTTTTTGCCGATAACAGCAAGTGCGATTGCTTTGTCACGGTTTACATAATACACCTTATCGCCTGCGTTATATGACGCATTTTCATCGTATTCTGTAAAGCCTGCTTTTTTCGCAAGTTCAAGTGTGTAGCTTACAGCCTCACGCTCAACGGGAGAATGGTCTAAAAACTTTTTATAGCCTACGCAGAAATCGTCTGCTTTTTTAATCTCTTCGGCATTGAGAGTTGCTGCGCCCTTGCTGTCTTTCATCATAATTTCTTCTTTAAGAAGTGTAGCTTTGCTTTTTTCGTCTGACATATTTATCTTCCTTTCATCAGATGTACCATATTATTTTATGAATAATATAACTCAATATACTTTGCTTTTGCGTCCGTTACCCGTTCAACATATTCTTTTGTTTCGGGATACGGTATATCTGTAAGCGTTACACCGTCGGTACTGTAATTCGGATCGTCAAGCCAGTCCGAAACTACAAATCCTGCGTTGTACGCCGCAATAGCCGATGTTTCTGTCCCATAAAAATCAAGAAAATATTTTAAAAGATAAGAGCCGTAATCTATACAAATTTCGGGGTTATATAAATCTTCTTCCGTATATTTGCCCTCACAATCTCTTACCTGTTGCAGCCATTCAAACGAACTCGGCATAACCTGCATAATTCCGCAAGCACCCGCATCCGACTGTGCGTCTGCATTAAAGCCGCTTTCCGTACGGATAACGGCATATATGAGCGATTCGTCGAGTTCGTAATCTTTTGCGGCTTTTTGAACATATTGGCTGTAATCTCTCGGATAGCTGAGTTCGAGCAGTTGTTTTTTTGCGTTGTCATAGTAATTAAATACAAACAGTGCAAGCAAGACCGCCGTTAAAACTATGCAACTGCCAACAATAAAATTTTTTCCCTTCTTTTTGGGTTTCTTTTTGTATCGGGGATTTGCCGCCATTAAATCACCTGCCGTATGTATCCGAATAGCCCCTCGGCTTTGTCGATAAGTTCTTGCTTTGTGCCGTTGTTTTCAAGAATAAAGTCCGAATTATCTTTAAAATAGTTTTCGGAAAGTTGAGCGTTTATACGACTTTCCACCATTTCTTCCGAAATTCCGTCACGCTGCATTATGCGCTGTTTGCGTATGTTTTCATCAGCCGTAACGCTTATGATATAATCGCAAATTACATTTGCTTTACTCTCAAAAAGCTGCGGTGCGTCAAATACAATGAATTTTTTATCGCTGTTGACAAGTTTTTCCGTCTTTTCAAGGAAAAGGGAAAGTACAAACGGGTGGATAAGTTTGCCGAGAACGGCGGTTTTTTCTTTTGTTGCAAATGCCCTTTGAGCAAGCTTCTTTCGGTCAAGATTTTTGTTCGGCAAAATAATGTCACTGCCAAATTCAGCCGAAAGTATCTTAAGACATACCGAGTCGGGCATATAAAGTTCCGCAACAAGCTCATCGGCATTTATTACCGCTGTGCCGTTTTTTGCAAAAACTTTTGATACAGTGCTTTTGCCTGCGCCCGTCTGACCTGTAAGCCCCAATATTTTATATTTTTTCAAGGTCTATCACCTCATAGCCTGCGGCCCTTATAAGTCTGTTGTAAAGTGCCATACCTACGCCGTCGCAGGACGGAAGTCTTGAGTAAGCGGTGTCAATTCCGCCGACCTCGTCAACCTCTCTCAGCATATCAAAAAGTCTGTGCGCCTGCTGTGCATAGTCTTGCCTTTTGCCGAGCGAAAATGTTTTTACCTTAAGCTGCGCAATATCTTCATCACAACACAGTGCGGCGGTTTTGCCGTCATCCTTGCTGTTCACATAATTAATATATTCTTCGTCTGTGCCTTTAAGAAGTATAACTCTCGCTTTCGGCGAATAATGCTTGTACTTCATACCCGGGCTTGCCGCCTTTTGATTAGGGTCAAGTTTGTCGAGTACCGCCTTGTTAAGTTCAACCTCGCCAATGGTTTCTCTGAGCTGTTCAAGAGTAATTCCGCCCGGTCTTAAAAGGCAAGGAACTTCGCCCGCAAGAGTGATAACCGTACTTTCCACGCCGACTTCACTTGCACCGCCGTCAATAATTGCCTCAATCTTACCGTTCATATCATTCATAACATGGGTTGCGGTTGTAGGACTCGGAGAACCCGAAATGTTTGCGGACGGCGCAGCGAGCGGTGTATTTGCCGCCTTAATGAGCGCTCTTGCAACAGGGTGTGACGGACAGCGAATTGCAACGGTTTCAAGACCTGCCGACACTTCGTCAGGAATAATCTCCGATTTTTTCATTATAATTGTAAGAGGGCCCGGCATAAATTTTTCGGCAAGAATTTTTGCCTTTTGGGGAATTTCGGCGACAAGACCGAATTTTTCAATATCCCCAAACTCCGCAATATGAACAATCAGCGGATTATCCATCGGTCTGCCTTTTGCCTTAAAAATTTTGGCAACGGCTTTACCGTTCAAAGCGTCTGCCGCAAGTCCGTAAACGGTTTCGGTCGGCATACCTACAAGTCCGCCGTTTCTTAGGATTTCTCCTGCTTTATTTATATTTTCCTGTGTACTGTCGAGCAATAATGTTTGCATATTGTCACCTTGCTTATGAATTTTCCATACTTTCTTTGAGTTTTTCTGCTCTGTCTGCGGTAACAAGAGCGTCTATAACTTCATCAAGATTTCCGTTTAATATATCCTCAAGTTTGTAAAGCGTAAGTCCGATTCTGTGGTCGGTCAGTCTGCCCTGCGGATAGTTGTAGGTTCTAATTCTTTCACTTCTGTCGCCCGTGCCGACCTGTGACTTACGGTTAGCGGCAATTTCACTTGCCTGCTTATCCTGCTTTTCTTTTAAAAGCCGGCTCTTGAGCACCTTGAGCGCTTTATCTTTGTTTTTGTACTGACTTCTTTCGTCCTGACACTCAACAACCGTACCTGTCGGCAAATGAGTAATACGGATAGCCGAACTTGTTTTGTTGATATGCTGACCGCCTGCACCGCTGCTTCGGTAGGTATCAATGCGCAGATCCTCCGGGTTGATCTCGATATCCAGATCTTCTTCGATATCCGGCATGACATCACAGGATACAAAGGATGTCTGCCGTTTGCCGGCTGCATTAAACGGTGAGATTCTCACCAAACGGTGCACTCCATGCTCTGATTTCAGATAACCATACGCATTTGCGCCATTGATCTGCAGCGTAACTGATTTATAACCCGCTTCATCACCATCCAGAAAATCCAGCATTTCAACTTCAAATCCATGCTTTTCTGCAAAGCGCTGATACATACGGCACAACATACTTGCCCAGTCGCAGCTTTCTGTTCCACCGGCACCGGCATGAAGCGTTAATATTGCATTGTCTTTGTCGTATTCTCCACTCAAAAGTGTTTCAATACGCAGGGATTCGTATTCCTGCTCAAATTGCTGCAGTGAATCTTCTACTTCCTCCAACACGCTGGCATCATTTTCTTCCTCTGCGATCTCGATCAACATCAAAATATCATCGCGGGCGCTCTCCAATGACTCATAGCGTTCTATCACGGATTTCAGCTTTTTGGTCTCCTGCACGATCTTGGCAGAATGTTCCGGGTCATCCCAAAATCCCGGATCTTCCATTGTCTTGTCCAGTTCTTCCACTCGATCTCGTTTATTAGCGAGGTCAAAGTGAATTCCCCATTTCAAGCAGTGGCTGTTCATAGTTTGCAAGCGTCATTTTGACTCTGTCAAACTCTACCATACCAACTCACCTCTTTCTATATTTTATCAATTATATCCTTCCGGCTCACGATCCGTGAACCGGAAGGCACTATAATACTTATTATGCACGGCGTCCGCAGCACTGTTTGTACTTACGTCCGGAACCGCATGGGCACGGGTCGTTTGGC
>ERZ779669.242-NODE-242-length-35089-cov-4.129645_pt1 | contig 35089 bp, 29 predicted proteins | sample MGYA00511372_ERZ779669 | MGnify/ENA primary metagenome ERZ779669 (study PRJEB29588, sample SAMEA1967891) | human gut metagenome | biome: human gut; feature: human-associated habitat; material: faeces | place: Denmark | collected 2008/2010 ... | reverse complement strand
AGTCGGCCATACTCTCCAACACCAATACGGTAGCCGTGAAGTCCCATGGCCACACGTCCGTTGGCATTGCGAGCGTGTACAAAATTGCGGGGCATATAGAAATCGTTGCTCACAAGGGAGGCAAAGGTATTATAGGCTTTCTTGTTGGCTGAATTGGTGCCCCAGTCAACAAGGTCTCTCATCTGCTGCGCTGTGATGGAGTATGTCAGCAGGGGAGAGTCATGCCCTTGGACTGCAAGCTGATAACCTTCTCCTTGTCGGATGATGTGGGCTTGCATTCCATTGCGTCGGAGTATCTCCTGAAGTTCTGGAGACAGGTCTCTTCCTACTGGTAATGAGTTTGATCTGATAGACATATTCTATAATGGTGTTACATTACTTATTCACCGGCTTCAATCTGCTCACCCTTCCAATCGACAAATTCCTCTGCCGATTCTTCATTCACGACGAGATTTCTCTCCATGCAGTAAGCGGTGTATTCCTTCTGCCATTCTGGTGAGTGATGGTTGATATAGTCAAGCCAGCCATATTCTCCGCTCTGGACTTTCTCCACGAGCACATCTTCTGGGTAGTATTTTACATTTGCCATATTGTTTTGTTTTTGAGGGTTGTTACTGTAGGCTTTCTTTTGTTTGGTATATGCCCTTATACTTTCTCTTTGTTGAAAGAGCATGTGGGTGCTACGATGGTGTGCTGCTCAAAGCTTGATGGCTTTGGCTCTGCTCTTGTTGTTCAGTTCGTTCCACATCCCTTCTGTGTAGCTTTCCTCGGGTACATAGTCGAGGTTGCCAGCTTCGTCCATTGCCCAGCAGCCAAAGATGCCGAAACTGTACTTGTCCCATTCACGCTTACCTTCACGTTTCCAGACCATGTCGTTGCCTGCTGCGAAACGGATTCCCGTCTTCGCATTGAGATCTATACCAATGGAATATTCCTCCTCGTCTTCAATGATGGTAAGGATGTCTCCGTTCTGCAATTTCTGCATCTCCGCGCCAGTGAGGTGATAGCGGTCGGCGATATACTGTATGTTTCTACCAATGACAGGGGTAGGAACGCTCATGACCTGCTTGCTTTCCGGGTCAAGCTGGAAGAAAGACTTTCCACCAAGCTCCTTGCCGACCTCGTTGCTTTCTAAATGTCCAATGATTGGCTTTCCTGCAAGAAGGTTCTGACTCTGGGTCTCATTGAACAATTTGAGGTCATACTCGTCAAGTTGGGGATAGAAGAGTACATCGACACCGCCTTCTTCGGTTCTAACAAGACTGAATCGGGTTCTTGCCTTTACTTCTTCACCATCGTCTGCCGTGATATGTACAGGCAATACGGGTGACTTCTTGCCATTGTAGATGTTCTGGAGCACATCGGTAGGCAGGTCTTCTATCATGGTCTGCGTCAGACCGAAACGTTCGAGGATGTCAAAAGGCATCTCGTTCTCTTCAAAACTGTAATTCATTTGCTTTTTTCAATTATACATTATTCTTTATTTGACTCGCTTCAAAGTGCCAATACGTAAGGATTGACCGCTGTGTAGTCAGCCAATTCGAAAGCAAAGTTACAGTGGATATATTGAAGTAGATTTATGCGTCAGCTGTTATCGTGTTAGTTTTATATATCGTTATGATAGTAGTATGATTTTTGCGCAATAATCATACTATAAGCATAAATAAAGTTAGGGAGACAATGCTAGTGCATTAGATTTTAGTTATATAAAATCCAGTCTGACTACCTTTGCAGAATGAAAACAAAAAGCATACTCATTTCTATACTCTTACTCTTTGTATCATGCTCTGTTACTCGTGCCCAGTTCAACACTATCGGACAGGTAAAGAGTAAGCGTATATACAAAAAGAAAAATCCACAGGAAACACTGCTGCCTGCTTCTGTGGATAGTGTTGCGTGTAAGGACTCCGTGATGGGCTTGCCTGATGAAGAATGCATGAATGGAGGTGTTACAGACAATACCAACTTCTCTGATTGTGTGTTGCCGTTCCTTCATGCTTCGTTGCCATTGAAAAGCATTCATATAACTTCTCGGTTCGGCATGCGGCATCATCCTATCTTGCATAGGTACTGTATGCACAATGGGGTGGACTTGAAAGCCCACTATGAAAATGTGTTTTCCATGTTCCCGGGTAGGGTAGTGAGCATTGGACACAACAAGCGTTCCGGCAAATATGTCATTATACAAACAGCTGGTTATTCTATCAGCTATTGCCATCTATCTTCCATTCATGTTCATGATTCGCAATACATCAATGCAGGAGAAGTCATAGCCGTCTCTGGGAATACTGGCATGTCCACAGGACCACATCTTCACCTAACAACAAAAAAAGATGGTAAGGTCATTGACCCTGCCATCCTTCTTGATTACATTAAGAAATGCCGTGGTATTACGCTCTAAATCTCCTTTGTACTTTTATCCTGCTTCTTGTTTTTCTTGATGTATTCCTGATATTCCGTTCCTATATAATACTTGGCCTTTAGTAGGTCATAAACGACTCTGTCAGAGAAGTCCAACGTTAGTCTTGCCCTCGATGGATATTTAGCATTGGAACTCCAAAATGTGAAGTTATACTTTTCTTCTGGGTTCAGTGTTTTGCTGATACTACCATCGTCTTCTGCCATATAATTGTGTTGGCGGTCATAATACGTCACTTGATACTTAATTCCAGAAATGGAATATGGCAGTTTGTTCTTGATACGAGCTTCACCGTGTGCGGTGCCATCGTAACTTGTTTCCCACGACCAGTCAAGAATCTCTACCTGAGTCCTTAGTTCAAAATACTGTTCCCAATACTTTTCTCTCATTAGGCTGTATAGATTACTCAGTACCTCTGCAAGTTGCAGGTCATACATTGTTCTCTTGCCTAATGCCCCTGTCTTTTTGCCAAACCATTCAATGTCTTTGTCTATGGATATAAGTCCCTGACTGTTGTAGATATACCATTCAGAATCCTTGTCTTTGGTGATGAATATTACTACACTGTCCTGTCTGAAGGTTCCTTTCGCATCGGTATAGTTGTTCATACAGCGAACAGTGACAGAATCGTTCTTTTCAGTGATTCCAGATTCTTCAATGTCCAAAACATCTGATTTCGCCTCAATCTGTAAACTGTCATACTGTGGATAAAAGTCTGCCGGACTTCCGTACGTAGAATCAGATAAAGAGGTAAAAAAACTACGAGTAAGTTCTATCGCCTCATTCTTATGAGAACAAGACGATAGAAGAAGGGGTATCAATAGGTTGAAAGCTGCGTACCTCATTTCTTTTGTTCCGATTTTTTTTCGGGTTTCTTCGCTTCTTCCTTGCCACCAGAAATTTTTTTGAACACGAAGTTCACCACCACAGTTCTTGTATTGGTGCGGAGTCAGGTGACATACTCTGAATTGCCAAAGTTTGGGAAACTTGTACCTGTCTCTGCATAGGTGGAGACCAGTTCCCAGCCTTCTTTGCCCATTTTGTTCAACATGGAAGTCTGATCTGCGAAGACAAGAGTGCCGAAATCTGCCATCACTTCTGCATCTGTTCCTGCCACCTTTACAACCTTGTATTCCCATTGCTCATTTTTACTTCCACATGAAACGAGTGTAGCTATCATGCAGAGCACTAATATAACCTTTTTCATTGTGCCAAATTATTAAAGGAGAATGATTACCAGTCTTCATTTTCATTGCCGGACAAGCCGTTCTTGATGCACTCTTCAATCTTGTCCATTACGACATTAGAATAGGCGTGTGCCATGACAAGGGCTTTGCTTGAAGTTTTTTTATGAGAATCCTTCTTGGCGAATGGGAAGCATTGGTCTAATGTCCAGTTTTGATCCGATCGAGTTGGAATTGTTCCTCCAATGGCACCCATCCAGCCGCCTCCAACTGCTACGACAACCGAATAGAAAGGAATGGTGTAGGTGACACGAACCTTGTTGTCCTTGATGTCGCACTTGATGACAGGCCTTAGATTCACATCGTAGGAGTTAGTTCCACCAGCATGTTGAGCTATGCTCTCAACATAGCCCTGAGCGATGATAGTTCCCAATTCCTTATCATTCAATTTGATGACAGAATTGGCATCATTAAATGTCGCTGTGAACCAGTAGTTCAACAATACGTAGAGCTGCTCCTTGGTCTTACCCTCTGCAGGTATCACCTGTGTGTAGGTGATGGCATTGTTCTTGTCCAAAGTCAGTTGTGAGCCAAGATTGGTAGCTGCATCTACCCACTTCTCGCCATACTTTTCCTTTGCGTAGTTCTCCAATTCGTCTGCCCGGAGAATCTGGGCGTTAACTGTAGTGCAGGCAAATAATGCCAGGAGCACGGCTGAAAATAATTTCTTCATTGCTGTAAAATGTTTAAGGATAATATACTAAAATTCAAAACCCAATTTCAATGTAATCGCCTCAGTGTCAAGTTTCCTTGGACTTCGGGTGTAATTCATGCTTGTGTTGCTTGTAAACCTGTCAAAGGTCTCAAACTCCAGTTTCTCTGAAGCGTAACCTACAGCGAGGCTAACAGCCTGTTTCTCATTGATGGCAAACCGACAACCAGCTGACGCATTGACATACAGACCTCCATTGTTAGTGACGTATGTTCCGCCTTTCACATCCACAAATGGGGACACTTTCTTTTTGCTGAAATTGCATCTGATATTAGCGAAGACAGGAATATCTACCTGACTGTCTCTTACATCGAGAGGAATATCCATATCCTTTGTCTCGTATGAAGACATGAAGTGCAGACCTACTCCTACGCCAAGGAAAAGGTATGGATTGATCTGATAGCCATGAGAGGTGTTAACCTCAAAACGACCAAACTCATAATCACCTACACCGATGGAATAACCGGCATCAATATAACCTCTGTAACACCCATTAGAACTCTGTGCATTGCAGTTGAGCGCGATTGCCATAATAGCGGCAAGAACAAATGATACTTTTCTCATAACTATAAATGTATTAAAGGTTTGTTATTACTATCACCTAAATGCTGTTTCTCAGGGAACTACAAGTTGCAATCATTTTCACAACAATCATCGTCGTAACCGCCACAATCGTATGTATCATGACAGTCACAATCATCGCGGATGCTATGGTCATAAAAGCCATCATCATAACCTTCTTCATACCCATGATCGTAATCAGTAGCACGTCCATGCATAGGTTGAGAGCTACTATGCCTTGCTTTCTTAACGCTGTTGATTACTGCGCCTGCAAATAAGAAATCTAAAAGTCCCATACGTTTTACAATTCTTGTTCAACTTATGGGTGCAAAGTAAAACAACAATGATGCAGTCTATCTGCACAATATTAAAAAATTTACGAAGATAGCATAATAAACAGGAAGTAGTGACCCTTTCTGTAGCAATTATTACACATTTGAACAGCAATGCATAAGATTATGTAAACTTGTTTTTTTATGTTTAATTTTTTTTTAGTTCTTCGACATCTAAAACTTTTTTTTCGATGAACCATTGAGTGACAATAAGGACATAATGCACACATCTCTGATTGTGGTATTGTATGTTCATCATCATAGGATGCTAATGGTTTTGTATGATGAACTTCCAGAAATCCTTTGCCTATTTGCCATATGTTTTTTCAAAATCAAAACTGCAAATATAGCACTAATAATCAGATGTCTCCAAACATTGTTATCCTGCTTGTAGATTACGTTGATGACGTAATACCTTTGCCTCTTGTCTTCATCTGTCTTTATCATTGCAGACATCGTAAGCAATTCTTCGATGCTATAAATGTCATTGTAGATACAATCAAAGTCCGGACTTGTATGCTGCTTAATCCATGTGGCAAGATTATTCTCTGCTGCATGGATTAAGGTATTGAGCATATTGCTTTTTTGTGCAAATTTGGTGAACAAAGACACTTAGGTATTGTGCAGTGTGTCTTCACAATGAATAAATTGAATATAAATTTCTCTACATCTTAAGTATTATTAGAATTTAACATAGAAGATGAAGGGAAAAAATTACCTTTACTTTCACCCGTTTATAGACTTTAGCTGCACTATAAGCTTCTTTATCTTGCTTATCAATCTATCTGTGTCATAAGGAAATGCATATTTCCTTTCTGAGGTCTTTTTACTTACATACCATTCCTTTGAGTCGTTATGCTTTTCAAAATCAATACTAGACAAAGTACGTGAACGATCTTTTTCAGAATTATCATTTTTAAGGTAGAGATGATATTCGTTATCGTAAAAATCAACAACTATGTACATCTTATTTCTGTCATAGTCTTCTTGTAACCAAAAATGCAGCTGCGAAGAAGTGGTTTGAGATAAAACTCCCTCTAATCGCTTGGCATTTATAAGTTCATTAAAAACAGCTCCTTGTAATTCATTGTATGCCTCTACAATTTTTGATAAGTTTTGAAACGACTCTGGAGATTTTCGAGCCATTTCAATAATACTTTCTGCATTTATCATATTAATATTCTTTATTGCCATGTTATCTATTAATTGAGCATAAGCCTTAATACCCCAATAAGCGGAATCCATCGTGTCACATGAATCCAGCGCCTTGTTTAACCAATCACTGAGGTCAGATGAACATAAACTTATTATTCCATTTCCATAGGAAACCTTTTTGTCATATATTACAACGATTGCTTGCACAATAATCCCTTCGTTTTCTAATGACATCTTATATTCGTCTAACTGATAAGGTTGAAATCGAGCTCCGTTCAACTTGTTTTCAATGATTATGGCATATTTCTTCTTTCTATACTCCCATATTAACACAAGATCGATACTTCTGTCACAGCCTTCGGTTAAGACTCTTGACACCTTTCTTTCTCTATCTACATAAATGTCACAACCATCAGGTACATGGCATTTTATTAATGAAAGAAATGATTCAATAAACAAGTTCTTATAACCATGTGGACCATTTTCATTCAACAAGTCCTCAAGAATTTGGCTATGACGTATCTCTTTTGTGGACACTTGTTCCACAAAATACTCCAGTGGATTATAAGACGATAGTTTTGACTCCATGTTGAAGTCAAAACCGTTATTCTTCAAAGAAGATATAATATTATCTAACAATTCTTTCATTATGCTGCCATCCTAAATAGTTCTTTCTTATCAGAACTCTCATCCTCAATTTCCGATTCAGCCACCATCCAGGAATCCTCGCTATCTTGCCAATTCGGGATATACTTGTCAAGCAAAGCTCGCATCAATCTTTGTCTGCTTGCAGGTTCTTCCATGTATTGATAAAGATCATCAGATATTTTTGCGCCATAGAACGATTCACGTAGAGCTCCAAGCGAATATTCTTTCTTTTCTACATAGCAATCCGACTTCATTAATTTCCAAAATGGTTCGTTGCTAAGATGAAAGAATGGTGTTGCTAAAACAGGCTTGAAAACACCTGATGCACCTACATTTTTTTGCCACGTGCACTCAAATGCTTTTACCATTCTGTCATTGTGAGGTACAAAACCATTTGTTAAATGACCATTAGCAATTTCATCCATCACGGCAATGAGCATCATAGCTTTGTGTGGAGCTACCTGTCCACGATACTTATTACAGTTCATGGATGTAAAACAGGATATGTAGTATTGAAGAGTATTAATCATTTATTATACATATTACTTAATTGTGTAGCACTTTCTTTCATCACTTGCCTCAAAGATTCTGGTGCAAGTACCTCTATCTGCTCACCAAATGAGCGAAGTAAAGAACGAAGTTCATAATTATCTTTTACTTTAAGAGTTATTTTCCAATAGCCATCTTCAAGTTCTTCAGGTATGGCACATTGTGATTCATGAAGAGGCTTCGTTACGATATAACTCAGAACTTTTCGGTTTACCTTTAATACAACCTTTTCCACAGGATTATTGGTAATAGAGACACCAACGACATCAGCAAAATAATCATTGAAGTCTATATCTTCACTTTTGGGTACAAATGGCTTGGAAGTTTCTTTACATGCTTCAATGCGGTCTATAGGAAAGTTTGACAGGTATTCTGTTCCATCATGCTTTCCTATTAAGAACCAACGATTATTATACTGTTTCAGGTAATATGGACTTACATATAAAGTTCGTGCATCACGACCAAAGGGGTGGTACACAATTTCTAAAACACGCTTGTTTATAATTGCATCAAAAATAGGTTTGTAAAAAACATCCATTCCCTTCAGATATGGGTTGTGTTGAAAACTAACTACTTCATCAGCCCCTTTTCGAAGTTTACTTGTAGTATAGAGGCGTTTTTCAAGATCGTCTAACCAATCAAGTTGTGGAACACCTTCTAAACGCTTCATTACCATCAAAGCATCGTGAATTATATCAAGTTCTTCCTGGTTTATTGGTTGATTTCTGATTGAAGCATTACGTTTATGATACCTGTAATAGACTCTATGGCCATCACGTTCACGGTCTATCCACATCTTATAACCTTCTTCACTTTCAAGAAAATCAAGGTCAGCTTGCACTTGACGTTTCTGTACACCCTCAGAACCATTGTAATCATATAGAGCATCATTACAAGCTTTTATGAGGTCTTCAATATAGAACCTTCGGCTCCAATTGCCTAAACATCGGTCAAGAGCATGATAGCGAATTTGTGCATTTTTATTTGTTGCCATATTATTTCAATTTTATTACTCTGCAAAGGTTGTACGCAATAATGCAACCTTTCTGCATAATTACATACAACCTTAATATTTATACAACTTATCCGGATATTGTTACGTCAAATTTAATATCTTTTGAACGATATACTCCGATATTATCTGTTGTATCTGTATTATCCAACTTAAAATACTTCGGATTGACACCCATAGATTTATTCAAATTCCATCCGTTTGCGAAACCTCCGTCTGGATAGATTTCAAGAGTTTTACCAGCACACTCTATTGAAAGGACTCTCCAATGAGTCAATTTGTTATGTTCTTTTGACTCGATAGGAATTAAAGTACCATTGATATTGTGGTCTCTATCTAAAGCATACATCCAACCTTCGGAAAGGTCGCTAAGCATCTGGTCTCGAATACTATTATTCTCCAAGTTAGCAGTAATACTGCCTTTGAAATTATGGTCTTCATAACGCTCAACCCAAAATTCAAGTGTAAAGTCTTTGTTTATCTGCTTTACCAGATACTCTATGGTCTGCAGGGTCAAAACCATACCCATTACACTCTTCAGATGTTCGTCCTGATATATGATTTTTAAGTCCTGAGAATTCTGCTTACAATGCTCGATGAACTGTTCTATAATGCCTTCTGAGTGATTTTGAATAATACCACCCAACTCTTTTGTACGGATAGTGACAGCATCTTCTCCTTCAAGTTTGAACACTTTAGTTGAATCTTTATAGCTGGTATCAATAGTCTTAGCGGAAATAGAAATATCATCTACACGAGCACAATAGACGGTGCTATTTCCCCACTTATTGTTCAATGTTGCGTATTCGGCATCATTAGCAAAATAGAGAGTTCCATCAACGTATGCCAATGGATAGATTTCTTTCTCTGCAAAAGGATTTTCCATCTGTTTCAGGTGTTTTGCCCATCCCTTGATATTACGAAGCATTTCAAGAATTGGTTCAGGCATAGCTGTTCCATTATTCAACACACAGAATGTAGTCATATTTCTGCGGTTGATAAAGTAATCCAGGAATGTATTACACCAGCCGTTTTCAGTTCCGTCATAATCCCAAGCCGTCTTATCGTAGTTCACAAACAAGATAGATTCTTGTGAAGAAGCTGCAAATGCACGCTCCAAGTTTACAACACTTGTTTCGCTTGCTAATGGGAACAAACTGTTGATTGGCTCTGGAAGATGTTCGCAAGAATCTTCCTCTTCCTTAATCCAGTTTAATGCTGCATCAATGTCAACATAACGCATAAAGCGCAAAGTGAATTTATCTAACAGCATATCCTTAGACTTTTTTACTTTCGCATTCTCTAAGAGTGCTTTTGATGCCTGAATCACATCCTTCATAAGAGGAATACTTGCCATCTGATTAGCATAACCAGCACCACCTGGATTTGTATCGAATACACAGATATGTCCATTTGGCATGATAGCAAAATCAACTGCACCACGTTCCTTGCCCAAAATGTCAGCCAACGACTGTGTGAACACTATACCAAGGGTAAAGAGTAAGGACTCTTCATCACCACGACTCTTTATCCAATATTTTTTACCTTTATGGCGAATACGAATTTCAGCATAGTCTGTCAGCACAAGGTCGCCAATGATGACATTACGCTTTACAACATCTTTGTTATTTGAACCGCCACAATGTTTGCGCATATCTTTGCCTGCAATAGCATAGTGATACAACGGCTTATCAGGAGTTTTTGGCCTGCGCGGATTAAAATCTTGTGGTAATTTGTTCAGTACATCGTCTTTGTTTGCCACCTCGGTTTCCAATACCATTCGACCGCAACGTGAACAGAAACAATAGCCATATCCAATACCTTCATTATAATAAAGTATCTTGGCATTACCTGTATCGCGGTTACTACGAACTGAAAAAAGATGAGGTTCTGCAACTGTATTTTTCCAATCATTCGTATCAATCAACTGAGCACTAACACGAGTGAACTTATTGGTCTCCATAATACGACTTTTCTCCTCATTCATGTCAGGAATGAAACCAACTGGCTGAATTAGTTCCAATCCTTCCTTGTCATTTACATCCCAACGACGCTTGTCACTTAAAGATGCATCATTTACAACGCAAACCTCTGAATTTCGGTATATTTGCTTAAAGGTACGAACACCTTGATACATGTTAGCAAACTCAATACCACGAACAATATAAGCAACACCATCCACAACAATATTATTGCCTGGAGCATATTGAGATATAGCTTCACGCAATCCATATGAAGGATTTGAAGATGTTGAAGGCGTAAAGAAATCCTTTTTACCCGTAGTATTTAAATCAAGAGTAAGTACATTAACTGGCATATTAGCGTTTGGTGTAAAACGACTCGTTGCCCAATAGTTAAGCAGACGGTTATTCAGCACCTCCAGATATTGCATATTCAGTTTGGTCAGGAACTTATCAGAAACATCACCACTTGCAGCTAAGCGATAGTCTTCAAGTTTCAAGTTTAATTCCTGATAACAACGTTCATTGTTTGCACGAGCTTGTTGAACAACATAATCCTCGTGTCCATCAAAACATGTCCCTGCCAATAACTGCTGAAGTTCCTTACGAACCACGTCATCCAATCTTAAACTACATTGACGGTTGAATTGCTCGTACATTGAATCTTTTTCATCACCAAGTCCATCCTTTGGCCCCTTTTCATTATTCTCTGAGTCATATACCTTCAATCTGCCTTCAACATTGCGAAGAACAAATGTTGTATAGTAATTAGAAACTGTTTGGGTCAATTTGCCGCCATCATCGCCATCACGGAATACACCAAATGCACGAATCAGATATGAGTTGGCATGACGTTGGACTACTTGAGGACTCATTAAGTCAACCATTGGAACTTTAACCGGGCGGTTAATTATATTTTCCAATGGGTTAAACAAGGTACGCAACCCAATCGCGTCCGAGCCACAGAGTGTAATACATGCACTACTAACCTTGTTGTTACGACCGCTACGTCCTGCACGCTGTTTATAGTTTGAAGGCTGAGGTGGGACAGAGGTCAACATTACAACCTCCAAATTACCTAAATCAACACCCATTTCCATTGTTGTTGAGCAAGCAAGAATGTTGATGGTGTGGTCTTTGAAGTCGTTCTGAACTTCACGAGACACAACTTTGTCAACCTGGGCTGTATGTTCTGCTTGAATGAAGAGATTAGGCATAAGATGTATATCTTCCAAACGATCGGAAAATACTCCCTCTTCACCCCATAATTTATTATTCCACAACAAAGAACGCTTTTCCTTAGCCCATTCATCTATAATTTTTTTATCTACATTCACTCCACAACCATCATAATAAGGGAATGGCTCACAGACTTGGTGCATATCTTCAGATAACTCAACAGGATTATTTGCAACAAGATAAGGAGCAAAACCCTTAAAATTGTTTTCTATAGGCCTAAGGCATTTTGCTGGTCGTATAGAAGCACTTGAATTCGCATCGCATAAGTACATGTCTTCATACAGTTTAAAACTCATATTGAAGACATTGAAACGAAGTGCATTGTCACGATCAGGCGCAAATGAACGATCTTCTGCATCCCAATGTACAGACAGTTCAAGCAATTTGTTATTAGAGTTAGTAACATCCGACCAAAGAGCATCTATCACATCTGAAATTTGGCTGAAATATATTTTTTGGACATCGTTAAGTTTCAAAGTTTTATCATCTCTTACCAATAAACCGCTAAGCATTCGAACAACACGAGTTCTATTTATCTTGTTTTGTTCCATCTTAGGTTTTGACACAGGACGACGACGTGGCTTCTCTGTTGCAAAACGTTCACACGAAAAAATATCTAACGGATTATCATCTGATATTTTGAGATAGATTGACTGATTAACACGAACATTATAATCCATGAACACCTGGATTAAATTGTGCCAATCATCCTTAGTAATTTTATTTTTATCTTCCTTAATGAGGTCATTGAATCGTTCAACAGCATTTGGCAACTCAATCTTGTCCAATTGAGGATAATGAGGTAAGAACAATCCCATAGTTTCTGGAGCTGCAGCTGTAGTAGGGCGATATGTCAAATACATCACCATGATAGAATAGATATACTTTTCTATCATTGCTGTTTTAATATTTCCATTTTCCAGCTCCTCGCTATCCCCAGAACGCTTTATAAATTGGGCACAGAATACAGGTGTGTATTTATTCTTTTTTAATAAGTCGACAATCTCCTTCCACTCCATATAGCCTTTTATCTGTTTACGGAGTTTTTTTACTTGTGCAGTTATTAAATCGAATTCATCCTCGTCTGTATCATCCGAACGAAGCTTTTCTCTCAGCTCCTTTATCTTTTTTTCTATAGCGGGTTCCTGTGCCTTTCGTCTGCACATCTCATGATAGATGGTACTATATAACCACATGCGCTCTTGCTCCAGATTCTGCTTCAAAGTAGCCTTGGCTGCCAACTGTCGACTATCAGCAAAACTGATATATTGCTGACCTTCGTGCAACACAATTTTTTCCTTGTCCGTAGACTCTCCTGTAGCCAGTTGGTCAAGAACGGATGGTGCCATCATTCGTGAAATAAAGTCAGCTGACATGCGGAACTTCTGTAAATAAGCACTCTCCAAGTCCTCGTCTGCATCTTCTTCCTCATCGAGGTCTTTCTTAGTTGTCAGTTTGCTGCTGCAATGTGGACAACAGCAATGAGTATTACCAATTAAGTGCCATTTGCCTTCAACATCACTATCTGCAACTGAAACCAACTTGCCGTTTAGAACGTTGAATGCCTGATTATTATCACCACCAGAGACACTTTCTTTGGTCAATCCCATGATAACATACTTCATGTCTGCATCGTCATCAGTTTCTTCAAGATCGAACATATCACTATCATCACGATCCAAAGCTTCGTATTTACCGAAGTTATCTCCTGGTTGCATATTTACCTTTGCCAAAGCTACATATTCACCACAATGCTTACAACGACTCAATTCGAGTAAAGGAACTTCATTCTCATCTTTATCTTCGATGGTGTTCATACTATAAATCTTGAATGCACCATTCTCATGTTCTGTCAGCTTAACATACAAACCGTTGTTAGGTACACGATAGAAATAATGGACCTTTGCCTTCATCAGAGGAACACCATTCACTATAGGCACTCGTTCACACATTTTGTCTAGCTCTGCCAACTTCTCCTCGATAGAAGCGTTACCTTCAAAAAGATTATCCAGTGATACGAACTCATTACGGAACAGTTTATCCCATTTTTCATGATCTTCGCCTTCTGGTATACATCCTTCCCCGACACGTTTACCACCGATAACACGCACTTGATTCTTCTTTGTGCCTGTTATTCCTGAAATAAAGTCGCGTAGTTGGTCTTCTTCTCTTTCAGGATCAGCACCATTACCAAAAGTTGCAGATGAAGTTGCAAAGTGCAGGTCAGTAGCATCTACACCAAATGCCAAAAGCACTCGACGTAATAGCATAGCAAGTTCCGCTGCTCCTGCACCTGTATATGTATGAGTTTCGTCAATGGCAATCCATTTCAAACTCTTCAATTCAGGATTGGTCAGTTTCTCATCCTTTTTACGAAGCAGGATGTATTCCAGCATCGTTGGATTTGTCAATAAGATGTTTGGTGGATTTTTGCGCACCATCTTTCTTGTATATAGTATCTTTGGAAAACGGTATCTGTGATCAATCACATTTCCATTCTCATCCTTTACGTCGTAACCACCACGTATTTGATCGATGCGTCTGCGAAGACGATTTGCTTCTTCCGAATGACTATTAGGTGCAGGCTCATCTTCTGGTAAATCGCCATTATATACAGTATATGTAAGGTGTGTACCTTGGAGCAATTCCTCTAAACGCTCCTTCTGGTCTTCCATCAATGCGTTCAGTGGATATAAGAATAAAGCCTGAATTTGGTCATGTACATTTTGACCTTCAAGATCATGTACCAAAGGCATCATGAAACACTCAGTTTTACCTGAACCGGTGCCTGTTGTCACACAAATAGACATAGGTTTTCCATCTTCCGATTTCTCTTGTAACAGGGTCTTCCAACATTGGTACTGATGTTCATATGGATCATAACTCTTTGGTTTTGGCTTATCCCAAAGTGTGCCGACAGTTGCTCTTGCTTCCTCGCCAGAAACACTATGTACGCTCACATACGAGTTCATACACTGCACTACTGGTACAGCTTTCTTAGGAGCAAACAAGTCCTTGATAACTTCACGCAATTGTGTTGCGTAGGCATTTTGGCTTTCGTTGCCTGCTTCACCACACCACATTGCTCGAAGAGCACGCTCTACGGCATTGCGGTTTTCTTTATACATTTTTGCGAAGATCATATATGTATTATTTTATTATTTTTCATTTTCAATTATTACTCCTTGACGCTTCCAGCTGAATCTTAATTCCTTTTCCATTCTGCTTAAAGCTTTGACGTCGTTATCTGTCAATTTGCCGCCCCTCTTTTCCAAGAGAGGTTTATAGAGTTTCTCTACCATTGTATGCTTATTGGCCATCTTTCTTAATGGTTCAAGCACGAAGAAGTATATACCATATTCTAACGCAACTTCGTAGCAGTTCAATTCAGATATGGTTACGCCTTTGGTTCCAAATGGATTGCTCTTCATGGAACGAGGGCAAACACATGATAAATCACTATTGACATTACGCATTGACTGGAATACTACAGAACCTTTATCCAGCGCATGATTGTATTCAACAGCCATTGGTGGTGTGTTCATATCATAGTTCCAATAATAGAAGTCAAGAGTCTTTTGACCATCGTATTCAGCATCTCCAAACGTGATATTTAGCCATTCTGGTGCTGTTTCGTCCAATTCTGTAGCAAGTATAGCTGATGATTCTGCCCACTTAGCAAGATGAGCATTATCATTTTCACCCAACCTCTCGTAGATGTTATCCATTTCACGGAAGTCATATTCTGCATAACCATTCCGATTAAAGTCATGGATTACAGTTCGATGTCTTAGCACATATGGAAAGTTTACTTTCTCGCCATTCTCCACATGCTTTACAACTTGTCCATCAACAACAATCTCTTTCCATAGAACAGGTCGATACACCTGAAGCTCTACATATTCTTCATTTCTCTCGATTTGAACATAGATAACAGGAAAAAGAGGTTGAGTTGTACGTTCTGGAACATCTTGCTGTTCCTTCAGATGGCCATCGAAAGACATATACTTAACACTTTGATTATTAAAGTCACGTACTATCGGTGTTTTCTCTGCAATACCTTGAAGAAATAACATCTTATGAACCGATGACATACCCTTAATGGTAACACGTACATTAACCACACCATAATCTGGTGTGTCATCTTTAGTCCATTCGGTATAGTTGCCATTTTGCATCTTATATTCTATCAATTCGGGAGCATCCTCACCATCTGGTTTAGCATCGCGAATTGCATCCTTTGTTGCAAAATGCCTAACTAAAATATCGTGACTACCAAATATCAGAGGCAATTCCTCCATTTCGTAATCTTCATTTTCTTCTGGGTCATCAATATAATATCGCTCAACTAATCCACCTTTGACATATCGAATACTATCAGAGTAAAGCCTTGTAGTTACATGGTCATAACCTATACGGTTATACAATGTAACTACTTCTTTACCTGATGTCAATGTTATGCTATCATAAATATAACACCAGTTCCATTCTCTGCTATCATCTTCGTTGTCACAGAATGGCCGGATACTATCGGGTTCTGTCGTTGTGTTCCAATGATCCGTAAACACAACCGCCGTCTGATGTTGAGCACTCTGTTTGCTTGACCATTCTTCGCCCCAAGGTTCTGTTCGCCAAACCTGCAACATGTCACTGATTGGTTCTTCCTGTGCAATATATTCATGGTCGTTATCGTCAAATGCCACAACCTGTAACTTGGTGATGTGTTTTGTCGGAATATGCTTGCATGTTGCGTACTTGTCAATGCCCCAAGCCAAGAACCCATTTTTATCACCAGTGTTGGTATAGGTAATAAGTGAATGTCTTTTATCTATATCAGCGACAATGTTTTCCCCGTTCAGCCACCTTAGCCCAAAATATAATATTTTTATTTCATCGGGATTGGTAATGCCCCACAATCTCATGCGATCATAACGCAGATATTGATGCATACCTCCGCCAACATCTTCAGGTTTCAGCCATACACGGAGTCGTCTATTCATTGTCTTGGCACAACTTGGGAACTTTATAATCCATTCAAAGCGGAATTTTGACTTCAAAACCTCATCATTGGCAGAACGAATCTGAGCAATCAAGGTTGAAGTCTGTTCGTCATCATCATGATAGTTGCCATCCAATATCTCGCGCAAATACTCGTATATACTGTGTTTCTGAGATATAGATCGACGGAACGCTATGGCTCTATTTTCATCGTCAAGATTTTCTAGAGTATATTCCTCTCCATGATAGATTCGACAGAGTGCTTTCAGAAAGCGTCCCTTATCATTTCTTCCTAATTCGTGACGTATAGCTAAACCACCGAGTACATAAATCGAGTACTGCCACAGGTGAGTGCCTACATCAGTACAATATACAAATTTGTCTATGTTGATGCCAGAAGCTTCCCACAATGTCTTCAACTCTTGCGAATCAAAATCGACTACTTTAACTCCCTGTTCTGAACCACAATAAATGCGTTTGTACCATTCGGCCAAATAAGTGATTGTAGTCATTGCAAAATCTGTAGTCAACAAATGTGATTTGTTGCCACCATGTGATGCAACACTGTCTTTAAGGCATTTTGCTATGTTATTGAACTCGGATTCAGACAAATGAAGTCGCCAGATGTAAGGTTCTCTCACATCCAGTTCTCGCAATCTATGTTGCAGACAATCTATTAGCTTCTTGTCTTCTATGGTCATATCTCGTTCCATTTTGGACCTTTGTATCTTTGTTTCAGTTCATCGAGTGTGAAAGGTTTTCCACCTTTTTTTCGATGTATCATTGAATGACAGTTGCTGCACAATGGCACCATGTCTGTCTTTGGATCTATTTCATGTTCACCATCAGTATCTGCAATACGCTCCAGATGATGTACTTCTATAAATTCTCGACCGATTTCTCCATAAAACTTTTCAAAGTCCATTCCACATGCAGCACATACATAACCATGTTCTGCTAGGCAAATCTGACGATACTTCCTGTTGCGCTCATGGATTGTCAGCGAAACTTGACGAATTTTACCTTCGGTCAAAGGTTCATTCTCTGCTGGTTGCAAATAATCAGTCTTGGGCTCATTTGAAGGAACTGCTACATCAGGTAATTGTGTAACTGATGGGGTAGTGTTTCTTTTGACCTTTTCTGCATTACTCAATTGAACCTTCTCCTTGCCCTTGAAAGATTTTGAGTTGTAAAAGCCTGCCACATGCTTCAGAACTGTTGTGTACATCTCATCCTCAGCTGAATTAGCGACCTTTGCTGGAGCGGTAGAATATACAATTCGACGCAAACGTTCATAATATGTTCGCTCTGTCATTTCATACAGCCCTTCATAGTTTACATCAAGATACTGACGTATGAACTCAGGCAACTTTGTTTCTGCAAAGTCCACGTACTGTTCACGTTGAGCAGCATCTCTGATTCGCACATCCTTTTCAAGGAAAGTGAGAAATTTAGCACGAAGAGTCTCTTTCATATTGTAAGTTCATTATTTCCAAGCATCCCAATCGTCAGCATAATTGAAACCGCCATAAGCAGAACCGAAATTGTTATCATGGTGTTTGTTTTCTTCTTCAGCACCACGTATACTTTCAAATATATCTCGGAATGGGCTACATTTAATGTTATCATCAGGTACACTAATACTCAAACCATAAGCAGTTGAAAGAATAGGGCATAGTCCTAAGGCTTCAATTTTTTGCATATCGATTACAGACTTAGTGCGCCACTCTTTTTTTGAAATATGGATTACATCCTTAAAACCGCCGTAGCCTTTACGTAATATTGAGAATGTACTACCACCGCCTGTATAAACAATTGGTCTGGTTTTCAAAGCATCCATCAATCTGTCTAATCTTAGAGTGGTCTGTAATTTGAACTCCCTTTGTAGCTTTTGTATCAGCTGTGTACACACTCTTTCTATGCTTTCATTGAAATCGTGTCTCCGACTGCCATCAATCTCAGAGGATTGCTTGATGTTTGAATCTGTTCGTGAGTCATCAGTTCTGCGTTCAGCAAAAGTCAGATAATTAAGACCTTTATTTACAGATGTGAAATCATAAACACGGGGTTTATTATCTATGATAGTAAAGAATGATATATCTGTAGTACCACCACCAATATCCACCATCAGCGACATGCCAGTAGTAACCTTCGATGAAGAAATCAAAGGCATCAAACAAGCATATGCTTCAGGAAAAACCAGAATGCCATATTCTTCTTTTAACTGAATACTATATGCAGGAATCTTCGTCATATCCCACAGCTCACCCCAAGTCTTATTGAGAAACGCCTGTTTGTCGTTCTCAAATACATTTTCCACAAGATCATAAGCTGCAGCAAGCAGACGGACGGCTATTTGCTTCTGCTGTGATAAGCGAGAACCATCTGTAGGAACACCCATTTGTATGGTAAACTCTGTACCGTATTGTTCTTCCAGATCAAAGATAATGAAAGCCAAATACCATACAGAATAATACATAGCATCAGACTGTTTCAAGCCAATGTTCGATGTTGTGAACGTAGCTTGTTTGAAGTAACGTATAATCTCTCCATTACTATTTGCAGGTATATACCCATAGTCCATGCGTCCATCTGGTCGGCGGTGGATAATGGATGGCAGAGTGTATTGGTGTTTACCAGTAGTGTCAGGGAAGGTGAAGAACGTGTAACTCAGTTCTACTCCCTTCTTATACTCTGCACACACCTTTGATTGATGTGTTCCGAAGTCAAGTCCTACGGTTATCATGTTTTAAATTTAGGCTTAAATAATTGTTACAAGATTTATTGAGAGTATTTTATCTTCAATAGTTGGAGTTGTGTCTTGTTTTATCAAGTCTATACGCTCATCACGTTCTTTCTCCAACATGCTGATGTTTGCTTTTGCCAAGCGGATGGCACCTTGTTTGCTGCGAATTTCTTTATCATCAAGGTAGTCGAAATTCCATTGAAGTTCGTCCTCCCAGTTCGAAATATTGTTCTTGTGGTTCTCAATACGTGACTTATAGTATTCCATCGTCTGCTGGATGTTACGTTGACGGTCAGATTCTATTTGTCTCGTACTTTCTTCGATACGGCGTTTTTTCTCTTCCGAAACAGCAAAGGTGAAGTCTGACTTCATGTTTTCAATGATTTCAGCCTGCACGTCACTGTTCGATGCATTTCGCTCAGAACCTTCAATCTGCGAACGACGATAGATTCGATCGATGATTTCTTGGTCTTCTACAAGTTCATCATTGGCAATGTTATATACTACAGGCAACAGATCACCTGCCGTTTTCTTTACGCCTTGCACCATGCGACTTGTGGTCAACTGATAAAGCCCCATATAATAGACTTCTCCCTCATGTAATAGTTCGTCAGAACGCAACGAGTAGCTGAACGATGTTTTGTTTTGGTCATCATTCTGCTTGAAATAGTTCAGACAAGCTTGGATCATAGGGTGGTATATGTTCAGATAGGCCAGGGTCGGTTCATCATAAGCCGCTTCCTGACTGAATGTCAACAAGAACTTCTGTGTATCTTCCACTTTGCGCTTAAACTGTGAGGCATTGATACGATTTTCATCCGAAGTATGATCTTCGTACTGAGCCAGGAAATTTCGTAAAGCATTTGCATCACTCTGTGCCACTCTAAATTCCATAATTCCCTTTTTAACGGACTCTAAACTGCAAGTGGTGAGTTTCTGCCGAATAACCGATTCAAGATAGTTCTGCAACTCCTGTTCGGTAACGTATGCATTGTTGTAAAGTATGCGGTTAATCTCGTCTCGGAAATAAGCATCATTAGTCAATGTGTTGCTCAATCCCTCCTGTAGGTGCTGTAGGTTTTCTTTTTCGTTTTCAATAGCACGCTCTACCTCCGAAATCTTACGCTCACGGTCGGCTGCAGACAAATCTTTGGTAAAGAACTCCTTTTCCATTTTGTTATATACATCCTGAATGCTCATGCCACCATTGACAGGAGCATCGAGAATGGCTTCCATATCGCCTATAGTACCTTTGAAAATGCCGATACGCTCTAATAGACGCATGTATATTTCTTCCTGGATTGAACCTGCAACTACAATATTGTAAATGTTAACCACTTTTGCCTTCTGACCGAAACGGTCAATACGACCAATGCGTTGCTCTACAACCATTGGGTTCCAAGGCAAGTCATAGTTGACCATTGAGTTACAGAACTGCATGTCCAAACCTTCACTACCGACCTCTGAAGACAAAAGCACCTGTATGTTCGGATCTGTTTTGAATTGATGCAGCAGTTCTGCTCGATTTTCTATTTGACCATGAATGATTAGGGCATTGAAACCAAGTTTCTTTAAACGTATTGCCAGATATTTAAGGGTACGACGGAATACAGCAAAGACAACTAATTTCTTTGTGCCGCTTTGCCATACTTCGTTTATAATCTTAGCCAGCATTTCCACCTTTGCATCTGGATAATTCTGGTAACGATCGATACCTTTATCAAGGTCTTCCTCATCGTTCAAGAATCCATATACACTACTTGCAATCTGACGTTTACGCTGAACTAAGCCCAACATTTTTCCGAATGACATACGTTCTTCGCCCCAATCATCAACGTACGAATTATCGTCCGTATAGTCATTGATTACACGGTCAAATTCTTCTTGCTCATCTTTATGCAAATCCACTTTACACGCATGAGGACTACGTTCTGCTTGTGACATGTCGGTTGTCACTTCACGTTTTCTAGTACGTGAGAATACCGTATTCATCACGCTCATTGACGACAGAAGGTATTGTAGGCGAGCTCTAATCTTCTTTGTGTCCTCTTCGCCTTTCATCAACTCGATAATCTCCTTGAAGACAGGGTCATTCTGGAACAGGTCGGCAATTTTGTTTTTTGACGAATATATCTCAGAATCGTTAGCAGAGAATGAAACCTCGACAATGGAAGTTACCAATTGAGTCAAGATGTCTTTTAGAGACATCTTATCATTATTCAAACAAGTAAGTGCTTCTACGAATGGACGATTTTCAGCCATTCGGTTCAAGAAGATTTGGTAATTGAAGTAACGAGTATTGTCAAGCAGGTGCAACAGGTTATACAAGTTTTCCTCACTAATCATGACTGGGGTAGCAGTCAAGAATAGTGCTGCATCCGCTGTGCTCATTATGATTTCTGCTCCCTTGTATGTCTGCGTCTCACGATTACGCATCTTGTGAGCTTCATCGCATAGTACCAAACTGAAACGGTTGCTCGATTCAGTCAAGTAGCTGACAAGGTTGGTCGTCTCCTTAGACTTAGGTGTCTTTGGGTCTTCGTCATCTTTTTCCTTGCTGCGAGGCATACGTATTTTCTCGTAGTTGATGATGGCGTGAACATCGTGAGCATGATCTTGCAAATCGGTTATCAGGTCTTTATTACTATCGTATATCTTGAAGCTTAGACCGAACTTTTCAAAGAGTTCAGCCTTCCACTTCGCTTGCAACGACATAGGACAGATGATGAGCACATTTCTCAATTCACGACGTGCTTTCAATTCAAGCATGATGTGTCCAGCCTCGATTGTCTTACCGAGACCGACTTCATCAGCAACCAGCAATCGGCGGTTTGGCGAGTTCAAGAACTTTAATAATGGTTTGAACTGGTAGGCTCTAAACAGTGTCTTTGATGCTTTTAGCGATGATATTGTACTGTTGTTTGAGTTGCTGATTTTGAAAGTGGTATTCTTTTTTGAGTATTCAGAATACGAACCAAAGATTCCGCTTTTACAACGCTCAAATGGGTCGCTCAAATCAAAGTCAGCATGGAGGTCTGCTTCAAGCTTTGTTTCCACTTCGCCTTTCTCAAACGTAACCTTATAGGTCTGTCTGCCGCGGCGATAAGGATCAACGCCTACCACTGTGCCATGCTTTCCGCTATTGGTTTCTATAACCTTGCTGCCTATTTGGAATTGTGCCATATCTCGTTTTATTCGTTTTTAGTGAAAGTGTTGCTTGCACTATTAATCTTGAATCTACTGTGAATTTTATTTCCTGATTATTCCATAGGCTTTATCATCGATTCTATGAAATTAATATCAGAATCAGTTAATCCATACTTGTTATACAGTTGCTTGTCAATTTCTTCAATTGGTTTTTTCCAATCAATATCACTTGATGACGTGAAATCTTGAATAGGAACAAGCCTGAATTTGTCCTTCGACAAGTGTTGTGTTGCCGCAAGCTGAGAAATCAAGAATCTAACAAAAAGAGTCTTCAAATATGTTGTTAAATTGTATGCTTCTACTTCTGTTGGAAAAGAATCTACAACCATATATGTTTCTGTGCATATTTCCTTTGGAGCCAACATATCTAATGATGAAAGAATCTTTTTCTTTCCATCTTTATCAGTTTGACCAGCATGTTCTGCAGTTAAACATGATATGATAACTTTCCATTGATCTATCATCTCTTTACCAATAGTAATCAAAGAAGAATCATAAGGACCTTTTCCTTTATTATATTTTAATGTAATATCTCCTTGCGAAAGAGGTTCAACATATGTTCGTAGACCAAATGGTTTTTGAGTCCTAACCCTTGAATCAAAGTATTTGTCGGAATTGTTTTTTACTTTATCGATAATTGATACTGCTTGAATATGACGAATAAACTCATCTGTTTCACCTAAATTTCTCAAAATGCTTGTTCTTTCGTTTTTGTGAATATTGGTGAATTGACATTTCCCATTGTAAGATGAGTTCCAAAGGAAATAACAAACTCCTCCAGCAATATCAACAGTTGCAAAACAATCTCGTGAATCTGTAAAATCATAGAGGCTTTGTAGTCTCTTGTCATTAAGCATCGTTGCTCTAAATTCTCCTAAACCTTTGCCGTCGGTATACCATTTTGCTGGCATGATCATAGATAAATATCCAGGCATCAATGCCTTTGCTATATCTACAAAACTATTATATACAGGTTTTGCTGATACGCCAGCTCCTCCATCCATTACCTGATACGGAGGATTTCCTACCACCGCACTAAATTTAATCATATCTTTCTTTGTTGTGCCTTCCCAATACCCGATAGTCTTGATTGCATTTACAAGAGAATCTTTATCAGTTGTGGCGCGTTCTACTAATTTGTCTGATTTAATATTGATATGCTTCACATCACGGAAGCCACAGAGAGTGCGTTTAGTGATGCGAGCTGCCATAGGCGTATTGCAGATGACATAAATATTGTGTTTTAGAATGTCATCCCAAATGACCTGTTCCTCCTCAATGGAACAACTATCAAGGTCAGTCACGAGCTCTACTGCTGCATAGTTTGGCATTCGGTAACGATAGAGTGAGTAAGCAACATAGAGAGGGTAGAGACCTGTTTTTGAGTTGATTTCCAATATCTTTGAATTATTTTCGTGATATTGCTTGTCTATATCACCGAAAACATCACTTGTCACCTTACCACGGTTCACAAAACGCGGGGCAGTTGTGTCTATCCAGTCGAATAGTTGGTCACCATCGCCAATAACGGGCTTTTGGTTTGGACCATCAAACCGTTCATTAAAGAAACAATAGCCACCCAAACAGTCGCTCATGTGCATGTTTACAACACGCCATGGGGTCAGCACTGTTTCTTTGTCGGGATTATGGAAATATGAGAAAATCTCAGCAATACGTTGTATGCGTTCGTCTGTATGCATTGTGTCTGCTTCACGAGCTAATTGACGATAACGCTTTCCGGCAGCTGCAAAGACAGTCGCATTATAGCATTTCTTAAAAGCATTGAACATCTGCTTGCTCACACCACGAGGCATGAATTCACGCCATGAAGCAGGGTCAATCTGCTCTGTAAAGTTATCAATAGTAATACCTTCATCCTCGTCATCGACCTCAGCACCATACATCATGAGAGGAATACGAAGGGATATTCCACGTAAAATAGTAATACGGTTATCACGTTCTTTGCGTTCCTCCTCTCTGCGTTTCTTCTCGGCTTCCAGAGCTGCAATTTCTTCAGGCGTAAGTTCCACACCTTGTTTCTGTTTCTCTTTTGCACGCTTTGCAGCCTCTTTTTGCTTTTTTGATAATCCATTTTTACTAATATCAACAGCCTTCTTTGGCTTCTCCATATTAGTGGATTTTTCAATTTCTGCACCAAGATCATTTAGTTCACCAAGTTCCTCAGGTGAAAGATTCATCAGTTCACGCAAATCATAGAGCGAATTGTCATTGAATCCATTACGTACAACACGATCAACATAAACATGTTCAAGCTGCTCAAACAGGCGCTCAGGCTCATACTTGACCATCTGGCCACCTTCGAGTGAAATGACAGGACAGAATGAAAGGAAGTCTTTCATGTTCTGAATATCCTTTTCACGGCTGGTTGCCTGTGCTGACGAACGTTCCTTTTGGGTAAGTGTAGCAAATTTAGCTGTTTCAGCCACCATTTTGATACTACGGTCAGGTGCAAAGTCAAAGACATAGCACTTAGTCTTCATCTGAAGATTTCCATCTGCATCTTTGTAGTTGTATGGTGATTGTACTCGGAAAATGGTCTGCATATAGGTTGCAGCAGAAGTGTTCTCTGAGCCCTTCAAATAAAAAACTGCTGTCCAAGGTTTTACCGTGACACCAGTAGTAAGACGTCCGCAAGAGATTGTTATGGTCTGAGTGAGTTCCGGGCAATCGCCGATTTTCTTTGTAACCTTATCAAGAGCATCAGAACGTGTTTCGTCATCTTCGTTTGAGCCGGCAACATTGATAATGGCATCAAACTCTCCAAACACTTCATGTTTATTAAGAAGTATTTCAAGTGCCTTTGCCTCCTTCACACCAGGGACAACCCATAAAGTATGTTTAAACATCTCACGATATTCATCTGTAGAGAATGGGTAGTGAGATGTCTCGTCTTCTTTGCACAACAAGTCAAGGAAATCATTTACCGATTCCTCTCGCATAAAAGTTCCCTTGACACAATCTTCAGGCATAATTTTACCATCAGCTTTAGGATTGCCAGTCCATACTTGGAAGAAGTCCTTGAATGAGAAAGTAGCATTATCTTTCAGATGAACAAGATTGCCAAGGTTATAAGTACGAATCTCCATTTCTGGAAGATCACGATATGGATTATTTTCCTCTGGCTCATTACGATGTTTCTTAGGCCAGTCTCTTTTGGCTTGCTGCTCCTTGATGTAGTCCCATGTGAAGATCTCTTCGTCCGTGAAATCGTCGTAGAGATTGAACGGAGTACCTGAAAGGTGCAGAGTCTTTGTATCTGGATTCTCTGTAAGGAGCTTGATGACACGCTGTCCAAGGGCAGTGCGAGTGCCTTCATGAGCTTCGTCTATTACGACCAAGTCCCATTTATTCATCAGAATATCCTGTTTCAGTTGCTCATCATTGTCACCACCTACAAGAGTTGAGCGACGCAGGTATTGCATCGAAGCAAAGAATATATAGTGTTTGCCATTCTTCTCAACCTGTTGCTCCAAATCGTAGAAGTTACCAAAACTATCGTCTTCAAATTTGGTTCCATAAAGGTACTGACCTTTCTTGTCATGGAATATCTTAGCGAAATCGTCAGACCAACTTTTGTTGACAACAGGGCGATGGGTTACAATTATGGTTCGGCGGACCTTCGATTCGCCTTCCCATTCACCCATCTCACGAGCTAATTGAAGAGCGCAAAGCGTCTTACCAAAACGCATCTTGGCATTCCAAAGGAACTTGTCCCCAGACTTCTTATTAAAGCGACGAAGTGCATCGCCAACAGCCTTCTTTTGTTCGTCACGCAAGGTAATTGTCTCCTCTTCTTCTGTGTCAAAGAGAGAGGTGACTATCTTCTGCTTAGGTTTAACTTGCTGTATCGTTGAGTATGCTGCCATAGAACTTATAATTTATGGTTTTGCAATAGTGTATAGAAATAAGGACGTTCTTTATCCCAGACCTTTCCGGAATAATTCCAGTCTCTAACACGGCACTTAATGCCATTGTGTAGTCTATGTTCGCCAGACTTGCATCCTGAACATGAAATTACGATACGTTCTTCATCCCCAAAGAGTGATTGAGTTACAGCAATATCATCATGGCAGGTATCAGGTATAACCATTTTCAAGCCATCCATTTGCCAGATATTCCATGATATTATGTAAGCCAGTCCTGGCAATGAACGCTTGGCTGGTTCCTCGCCAAACTTCTCTTTGTAGTAATCTATGATAGAGTAGAATATGGCTTCACGAGCTAACAACAGGTTATCGCCTTGCCATTCAAATCCATAAGTGGCTTTAAGTGCTTCTTTAGCCATCTTCATCCACTCACCCTTATTATCTACATTTTCACTTATCACTCTAAGCTTACGGTCAAGCAAACCAATTCGATGACTAACAGGAATGCGGTTTCCGCTAACTGTATCATATCGGCTGACTATGTAAGGTGCTTCTCCACATGTCATTTCCATGCGAGTATCTTTAACGTAGGCTTGCCAAGACCGTTCTGAGTTTTTGTTATCGAATTGTATTTTCCCTTCAGTTGGAGTCCATAGATGTTCTCCATTCTCGTCAACGTATTCGGTGTTGAAAACGTTCGGGCGACCGAACCATGCTTCATCGATTAGATTATTCTGAGCATTGCAGACCCAGGATGGGGTAAACACCTCTGCCATGTCCTTACTACGTTGGTTCTGTTCTTCCAAAGTCTTCAATACTCTTGGACGAACCATCATGGCATGTTCTCCTGTTATGTTCTCGATGCTAATCTGATCATGGAACGAGAAACCTTCTCCAAAAGACTCGTAGTCATCTGTTGCCCAAATGATGTGACACTCATCTTCACGTCCTTCAGCTTCTTTGGGGTCTTTACCAGCACGGCGAAGCTTCTCGCGTAAGTGGTCGAAGCGAGAATGGTCACGCAACAGCGTTTGCAAAACCTCTGGGTATTGCAAGAGCAGATCGTTTTCGTTTATATCAATCTCGTTTGCCATTGTTTTTTAATTTTGGTGCAAAAGTAGCAGGTAAGTATGCAGTCGTTCTGCATTCTTAGCTATTATTTGCAGTTTTCTTAAATCTGAGCAGGTTTAACCAATAAATCCTGTACTTCAACCTCCAATAGTTTTGCTATCTGAAGAAGAGTTTCAAGTGTGGGTTGAGCTACGTTTGTACACCACTTTGAAACTGTAGCAGGATCTCTTCCAAGTTGTTCTGCTAACCACTTGTTGGTGCGCTTTTTCTCTACAAGCACGACTTTTAATCTGTTTATGTCCGTTCTTTCCATCTTGATGTTGCGAAGATCAAATTGTTGATAGAATGCTAATTTTTCATGTGCAAATATAATGATTTCTGGGGATTTTACCGCCTTTTTCACCAAAGAAGTGCAAAATACGTAATAAAAAAGCAGTAAAAACAGCGTTTTAGTTAAAAAACACAACTTTTCTGTGACTATCCTGAAAAACGTTGTCACATTTGAGGGCGATAAACTATATCTGTTTACACTCTTTATTTGGTGAACTATTCACTTTTACATTCTTCATTTCATTCACCTAAGTTTCTTTACAGTTCATACCCAGTGAACGGATTTACTTGACAACCTTTATTTTGGCGTAAATCGGTCTCCTTGGCTTCGTCCTCAGTTGTATATAGGTATTTTAGAGGGTCTATAATAAGCAAATCCATTCTGAAAGGAAACAGCAAATCTTCTGAGACAAATGTCCAAGATGAGGGCGGTGTACATAGACAACCTGCTTTATTGCAAGAATATGCTCCTCAGTGCAAGTACTACCATGGTGAACTATCCTGTCCTAAAGAATGGGAGAACGACATCAAGGGGAAGTTCTGGCATGGAGAAATGATGTTCTGCACCAATCACATCAATATGAATGTGTTGGCAGAGCAAGCGCAGGAGGTAATCAAGAAACTAAAAGGTAAGAAGATAAAGTTCGCAAAGTCGATGCCTTTGCATCAGTTTGGGTTGGTTCTCTACATCGAGACTCTGTTTAGCAAGTGGTGCCCATACGATGATATGTCGTGGATATTGGAGTATTAGCCATCCTGCCCACCAGAACGCTGGATGAAGTGCTCACACTGTGGATCTTTCAGGAAGATGCAATACCGTCCCCCTTGCTGTTTATACTTACAACGACATAGGATAAGATGCCCATCCAGGGCTTTGCTATGCCAGTCATAGCTGTTGGCACAGTCTTTACATTGATAGACGATAGCAGGTTGGGGCGTTTGCTGTTTTCTTTTCTTTGGTCTTGGCATCGTGAAATGTCTTAGCGTTTGAATCCTATATGCTTTTCTCTTTGTAGAAGGGCATCACTCATGGCGAATGACAATACCATAGCATTGCCCAATGCTTCGGCTGCAGCTTTCGCTGTGGCTCCTGTATCTACCACATTGTCGATAAGGCAGGGAATGCGGCCAGCAGGCAGTTCTCTTATCTGATGAAATCCCATTTCTCGACCAGAGAGCAGATGTCCTCTTTGCTTTGCCTCGTACTGTGATTCATGCTCTCTGCCTCGTAAGGCATCTACGAAAGGGAGACGAGTATAAGACGAGAGGGCTTGTGCCAAACGTAGGGTCTGGTCTGCAACTCCATGATGACCAGGAATAGGAACAAGGACGGCATTGGCTGGTACGATGGGTGCCATTCTCCTTGCAGCATAGTCAATGGCATCAGAGTCACCCTCCTTTATACTATGGGCTATCCACTGGTTGATACCATCATAGTATCTGCCAGTGGATAGGAAAGTGATGCCGTCTGATATGGCTTTTATGGGTTCATTTTCTGTCATGGTGTGAAAAGCAGCATGAGTTCAATATATCGTCGTCGCTCGATGGAGGGGACTCTTTTGCCCCTCCAACGGCAATACTTTACATAGTCGTCTCTGATGTTCCTGTCACCGGCTTCCAACTTTTTCAAGACGGTACTCTTCGGGTATCTGCCCTTGCAGCCAAGGACTTTATAAGGACCGATGTTGTAAGCCAACGCAGCGAGAAGCAGGGAGTCCTGACCGTATGAGCGGAACATGGCACAGAGTTCTCTGAGGTCTTTCCGCAGCAGGTCTTCCGCTTCCCTTGCAGTCATATTGGAGGAGTATCTCTCTCCTGGACGTAGTTTGTGCCCATACCCGACATATGGATAATCCTTTTTGCGGTGTAGCCCTTCATAGAACCTGATACAGCAAACCGCTCGCTCGAAGGGGGATAGTTCAAAGAGCGTTTTTGATGCTGCCTCATTTCCATCGGAGGACTTCTGAGTTTGGGCATTGACCGATAAACTTATTGAAATCAGAGCGATAATACTGATAATCTTTAGTTTCATTATGTGCTTGACGTGTCTTAGTTATGCGGCAGACTGCCTGCCATGGCAATCATCTGGTCGTATGTACTCTGAGAAATATTTCCATGACGGAACTCATTGTTGATGTAATCAAGTGTACGCCCATAAGTGCCAGTAACACCAGAACCCATGTGGTTGTAGATGTTCATAAGACTGTTGGCGATGTCCATATTCGAGCCTGGAGGGAAGGTTATCCAGTTGCCCGCCTTGTCAGACAATGGTGGAACGGTTGTGATGATGCCACTTTGGGAAATGCCACCCTTGTCTGTGGTAAGGAAGCCATTGGATGAGCCTCCTGCTCCGTTCATAGCGATGTCGGAGCCGTTGCCCACAGAATATGACTCATAGCCAAAGAACTGAGGTAAGGAGATAGCCATGCAGACAAAACAAAGGCAGCTGCCCACACTCGTGACAATTCGCTTTGAAACCTGTTGCGGTGAGGTCTGCATAGCCATATATACGGACGCTGCACCGACAATGGCTATAAGTGCCGCAATGACATAACAAAGACCTTGAATGAACGGCACATAACTGTAGATGCCGTCCGATGCTCCCAATAATGCTTCCGAGCCTGTCTGTGCGAAACCCGGTATGGCTAATGCATGGGTAGCCGTTATCATGAATAACTTCTTCATATATAATCTGTTTTTCGTTGTTTACTAAGTCTTTACCTTAAACATCAAAATGGTTTTTATCATTTCCTTGACATCAGCATTGACGCTTACGAAATTCTGATACAGGATGCGTTCCTTGGCATCCTTCGATGGGAAGGTGTAGAACTTCGGTATCTTGTAATGCTCGTAGTCTGCCTCCTCCTTGGCAATCTCCTTCATGTCAAAGTCGGTCTTGCAATAGAACTTCGAGGTCTGGAACTCTGCTGACTCCTGGATATTCATGCTGTCACCACGACCGGTCTTGGTCTTGATGAAGTCACGGGCTGCCTGACCGCATATCCAGCCTGTCGGCATATCGGAGATTTTACTTGCAGGAACGAGACTGTCCATATTCTCATTGAGATTGATACTTGTTTTGTCCCGGTCAATAGTCACGCCTTTTTTGACCTGGACCACCTTGCCGAAGATGTCATTGGACAACCATTCCAGCGTTTCTTTGGCACGTGCCGAGCCGCTTACCACATTACCTACCGTCGTAATGATCTTTTGCATACCTACCTTACCATAATCGGCTTCCAGTTGCGGTAGTTCCTGAAAGCCGAGCGTTACACTCACCTTATTGCTTCGCGCTGTACCTATCAGACGGTCTATTTTGTGAAAGTAGAGTGTCGGTAACTCGTCCACTATAATACTCACAGGAATATTTTTCCCCTGCCCGGTATTCACACGGGTAACGAGACGGTTTAGGATAAGAGCGTTCAATGCACCGATGATGGATTCCATTTCCGGGTCATTTGCAATCAGCAGGTAACTCGGATTCTTCGGGTCACTCACCTTCAGGTCGAAGTCATCGCCATCCCGGTGGAATATCCAGTAGCTCTCTTTGGTTGCCAGACGCGAGGTATAAACACGTAACGTGCCAATCATACCCTCCAATTGTTCCATTGCCTTATTTTTGAAAGCTGTCTGGAATGGACCAAGCAGCGGAGCAACCTCATTGTCAGTTTCCAGTACCTCGAAAATCGTCTGATAACTTTCATTCAAGAATGACAGAATATGTGGCATGTCCGAATACTTTCCCAGCCAGTAGGCAGGTTCCACGATATTGCCGCCTTCACGGTCGCGCACGATACCTGTCGGTTTCCAGAATTTGGTCTGCGGATCTTGCTGTCTTTCCGCATATAGAGGCTTGCCGTTGGCATCGTAGGGTTCACGTTCATAATTCACGAAGAAGTAGATACAAGCGGCAAGGAAGTTTACCGCCGAGGTTTGGAAGAACTGGTCGCTTCCGCCGCCTCCCTCTTTCTTACCCTTTTGTAGGCTTTCCAATAATGTTTCCGCCGTTTCGCTGGCCGCCGCAAGATTGTTGATGTACTTTGCCTGAATTGGATTCACCCGACGGCTGTACTCCACATCCACAAAATTAATCATGTTGAACTTGCACCCTTGGGGTACTCTGCCCAGTTTCTCGTTCTTCTTGTAATGGTAGTAGAGCTTGGTCGCCAATGTAGGAAACTTGTAGTCATACACCACCATGGCGAAACCTTTGGCCGAATGCTGTCGGATAAACGGCTCTATGATACTGAAAGTCTTACCCGATCCCGGTGTTCCAACTACCCATGTTCCTCGAAAGCAGTTGCTTACAGAAATCCACCCCTTACGGAATTTACCCTTATAGTAGTATCGCATGGGGATATTTACGCTGTATTCATTCTCGACTTTTTCTTCACATTGTTCAAAACTTTCATTCTCGAAGTTGAAACGGTCTTTCATCAATCCCTCCTTGATGAACTTTGAAATGTTGTCTAATGCGATATGTACCAGTACTACGCCAGCAATGGAGGCAATCATATAGAGAATGATATTCAGAGGTAAGGTATAAAGCCTTGTTTCCATCGTATGGCCGAACAGCCATACGGAGAGTACGAGCAGCAATAACCCACTCGTCAATGGATACACCACCTGCCGGCGTGCGTTGAACTCCAGATGCTTCTTGTTCCGCGTTCCGACACAAGTGATGCAGATAAGCAGTACCGTTGCGATTTTGCTGTACACAAGATTGCCGTCGTGGTAAATCATCCATTGTTTGATGCGTCCGTGAATGTCGGTCAGTATGCCGCCCCAGTGGTCGAGCATTGCAGGGTCAATGGCATATTCAAAGAACTCCAGCAGCACGGACACATATACCACTGTGCGGAATATTTTATAGAACCCTTGCAATTCCTTACTTTCTTCCATAAGTCAGTCTGTTATTAGTCCTTGTTTTCTACGATACCAATGATTACCTACTCTGATTACATCCATACCGAACCATGCACCATTCTCGTTCAGTTTTGTTTTTATCTTATCAAGTGTTACCGGACCGATACCCCAGATTTCCATGAGATATTGCTCGTTAAGATGAATCAGGTCTCCGATATATAATATTCCATGAGATTCAAGATGGCTTTTGATGGATGGGGTAATACCCAAACTGAATACCGGTTCCGAGAGATAGTGTACTTCTTCTGCCTGAATGTTATTCAGGGCTATTTCAAGCCCCACTTTGATTCTTTTGAGAGAATCAAGGCGTTCTTGCATCTTTTGGATGACAAGCTCGTCTTGCTGTATCTCATTGCGTAATTGGGTTGCTCTCTTTACAAGTTCGGCATTACTTCTTTTCAACTCTCCGTTAATATCCGCCATTGACAGATTACTTGTTTCAAGCTCGTTTCGTGTGCGGTCTAATTGCGTGATAAGTTCCTCCAGTCTGTCGGCATGACGCTTCAAGATTGAATTTTTTTCATTATCGGCAGTCATTTCGTCCAAAAGGTAGCCGAACCTTTTAATTTGAAAATTAATATCTTCTTTATCCGATGCTATGGAATCTGCGAGTTTTGCCAGTATTTGTCGGCATGAATTACCTTTCATGGACTTATACATGAGGACAATTCCCAATATCATCAATGCTATGCTGAAAAATATATCTGTATCTTTCATATCTTTCTATCTTTTATTCGTTTATGGTAATTATAGGGCGTACTTTGTGCGCCTGTACTTTAGGTGTTTCCTGCATTGCGCCCCTCCCCATGGAATAGAGCCATGCCTTGGCTGTTTCCTGCCCCTGTACCTCTGTCGATGTCCAATACCAGCAGAGGTCTGCGTCATCAGGTATCGGTGTCCCTCCACACTTTTCAATCAGCGGGTTGACAGACTTCTTGACACTAAAGAGCAGACGCATCTGTGCCACAGAGGGTATATAGGCACTCTGCCGGTATGCCCACATATCAAGGACCATACTTGCAGCAGGTGAAGTGCCCGTGGAATACATGGCGTGGGTATTGCTGTTGCCGTCGTAGGCCATAAGGTCTGCTGATGTTTTATGTGTGATGCCGAGAGAGTCTGAATAGGCCAAGGTGGCAAAGTCGTCAAGATATACCGCATAGCCATTTCCTTCCACATCCTCGCTGTGGTTGACGTAAAAGACAACGGCAATAGGTGTCTTTTTTAACGAATCTACATCCTCATAACGGACAATGGCACCGTCAGTGCAGACAATGTCACCTATCTTCATCGCTGTATCAGGAAAGTCCATATGCTCGTCACATGAAGCGAAAACGGCTGCTACAACGGCAGTAAACATGAAATGGATTATCTTCATCGCTATTATTTCTTTAGGGTTGGTATCTTGAATCCTATCACTATGCCTGTCCTGAACAGGTCTTCTCGCTTGGGAAGGGTAAGGTCGCATTTGGCTTGCACAAACAATCCCCAACCATGGCGAAGGGCGAAGTTGTGCTCGTAGCCGACATGAATACCTCCAACGAACTTGTCGGTATTGCTGCCTGCACTGGCTCCGATACGCAGATTGCCGTAGTTGTTGCGACCTCTTGTGACACAGGGCTTGTAGGCGGCACCGATGCCCCATGTGCGGTAGTTGTTCCAGAAAGACTCTGGGCAGACATGACCGCAGGAAGCACATTCGTCCCATTTCAGGTAGGCATTGAAGAAGTACTCCCATGCATTATGGTAACGGGTCTCATGCTCCCATGCGAGTGTTGCGTCAAGTCCTCGCTCGTACAATGCTCCTACACCAAGGCTGATACGGTCACTATGGCTTTGGGCAAACGATGCGACTGTCATGCATAGCCCCATCATCAATGATAATATGTATCTCTTCATAGTCCTATTCCTCCCTTATTAAACATGAATTGAACGAGTCTGCATAAAGGACATCCTCGTAGTCGATATCTAAGCAGATGGTGCGTCCGCTAATCTGCTTCTCAGAAATCTCAATGGTCAGCACCTTGTCATTGGGGAAGGTCATCTTCTTCAAGACAATGACGTTGCGGTAGCCATATTTGAAGCTTCCGGA
>ERZ779669.237-NODE-237-length-35392-cov-31.313241_pt1 | contig 35392 bp, 35 predicted proteins | sample MGYA00511372_ERZ779669 | MGnify/ENA primary metagenome ERZ779669 (study PRJEB29588, sample SAMEA1967891) | human gut metagenome | biome: human gut; feature: human-associated habitat; material: faeces | place: Denmark | collected 2008/2010 ... | reverse complement strand
TTTGTAGAATGGCATGGCGGAGAATGGGAAGATGAAGAAAAATGGATTGGCGTAAACCCGATGCACGACTGTACTTGGGAAGAAGATTTGGCTAAAGAAATTGTCGTGGCGGACGATGTGCATATTTCCCCAATAGAAATCGCTATGCACTGTCTATGGGAAATCACTTATTGGGGATTCTCACCTGCGGAAAGGCTGGAAATTTGGCGGCAGAAATTCGGCCCCCAGATTTTGACCAACCCCTACGAAGTTGCTTTGGACAAGTTGGAAGAAAGCATCTGGCGGCATCAGACACCACGCCGCCTACGCAGCAGGGGGGAGGACGGACGGCGTTACGTCACGTGGACGAATGCACGCAGTTTCTTTGACAATCGCATGAACCGCTCCAAGCGGAAACGGGAATACCGCCAGGACAAGCGGCAGGAATATCTGCGCAAGATGGCCGTGCGTGAGAATTTAGTACGGATGCTTTCCGCCGAAGGCAGCAGTTTCCGGCGAAACGATGTGGAGTTTCTGCTTAATGTCCAATACGGCAGACAGTATGATTACCGCTCGGTGACGCAGGAAACCGGTTCACGCCTCGCCTACATTCTGGAGTCAATGACCCATTACCAGCAGTTGGACCTGTCCCGATACGACGGGGCGCTGCTCTTCTTGCGCATCCCAGCTGGCGCGCCGTTGGAAGAATCCGCACTGACCGCATTCAAACAAGGGGTCAGGGCAAGGCTGGGATATGCCGACATCCGTTTCGGAAGCATGACGCGGGAGGCTGACACGCCGGAGGTGGCGGCCACGCTGTTGTTAAACAAATGCAAAGTGGACTGACGGGGAAAGCAGGGCTTGCATACGTCGTGTATAAAGTTTATCTTTGCAGTCAACCAATCATCATGTACGATGATGGGCGTCATCATGCACGATGATGCATAACATCATATACGATGATGGCTCGTTCATCGCCGTACTGAACAAAGGGAAGGTATGTGTTTAACTTCACAAAAAACGTCAGCATGTATTACAAGAAACAGAAGATTGGGAAGAAATGGTATCCTCGCTCGTTCACAGCGGGCACGTATGATACGAAGGATGTGGCCAAGCGTCTATCTGAAATGTCCACAGTAAGTAAAGGCGACACCTATGCCGTGCTCATGGGGCTGGGCGAGGTGCTGGGCAGCATGATGGAGCTGGGCAACTCGGTGAAACTGGACGGGCTGGGCACCTTCTACCTGGTGGGCAACGCCAACGGGCAGGGCGTGGACACGCCCGAGGAGGTCAGCCCGAAGCAGTTCCGCAAGGTGACGGTGGCCTTCATACCCGAATACAGCCGGGCGCAGAACAACCAAGTTTGGAAGCGTACCATCGTCCCCTCGCAGGTGGAGTGGACGGAACTGGAGGGGACGGTGAAGAAGTGAGGGGAAGTAATGTGGCTTTGCCTCTTCCTTTACAAATGGTTTTACACCGTATCCCCCATACAATCAGGTGGAGCGTAGGTGGTTATTGCACAGAGTGCATAAAATCACGGATATTATTTTCAAAGATTACCTGTCCGCCAAAAGATGGATGCCGTAAATAAGTGCATTTATACCCATTGGATGAGATAGCTTTGCTGGCTTTGGCTCCTATTGCTCCAATATATTGGATATCAAATAGGTCGATTAGTCTTTTCAAAAATGGGACACCTGATTTGATTTCAGAAGACGAAGGGGCTCTGTTTGTTCTTATATTGCCTGCTTTATGCGGATGAAAGGGACATATATTCCACAACAGAGGTACTGAACCATATCTTTCATACCATACCTTCAGATTATGCCAAACCGCAGATGCTGACCTCTCCATTTCCGGTTTATCGGGCGAAACAATCTGATATCCTAATTCTTTTCCAATTATATCGGGAATCAACTCTTGTGTGAAATTGTATTCACAAGTGAATGGTATTCCCGACAAACGGCATCCATGAAATCCTGGGGCTTCTCCTACTAAGATAACACCATTCTTATGCTCTGCCATACGGTTCAGATAAAGACGAAGGTTATGTCTGCAAATTTTACTTTGTGGCTCTGCAAAGGCATATACATTTGTCAGACTGTCAGTTGACTCCACTTTTGCCAAGTCTGCTATAAATTCATCTATTTTATCCATAAGATGTCAATTGTTGGATTTATGATTTACTCCCCAAAGTTACATAAATATTTTGTATCCTCCAAAGATTTCTTCTTATTCCGCTGCTTTGAAGTTATACACCGGCTTTATCACATTCACAACATTCACCGTGTCCCGGATGTTTCCGATGATTTCATCCTTCGGCTTGTACACCATTGGCGATTCGTCTTTTGTCTCTTCGTTGACGCTTTCGGTGTAAATACCCTGCATGGATTGGGCATAGTCGTCCAAGCTGATTTGTCTGAAAGCCTGTACGCGGCTCATTATGCGCCCTGCACCGTGAGGAGCGGAGAAGTTCCAGTCTTCGTTGCCCTTGCCGACACAAATCAGTGAGCCGTCGCGCATATTGAGAGGTATTATGCAACGCTGGCCTTCACGGGCCGATATTGCGCCTTTGCGTATGATATTGTCATCGCCGATGTAGTTGTGTACGCTCTCGAAGCGTTGGCCGGCATCGGCATTTTCAGCCCAGCCACAGCCTGAAAGATAGTCTGTTATCAGTCCTGTTATCACGCTACGGTTAATCATCGCCCATTGCTGGCACAGGCGCATATCGTGCAGATAGTCGTTGCGGTAACGGCCTTCAAGGTAGCTCAGGTCAGGCGGAATTGTCGGTTTGAGCATCTTGAACGAGCAATGCAACTGCCTGATTACCTCTTGCAGTTCGGCCTTTCGCCCAGCCTGTTTATACTCGGCGATAAGCCTTTCCTGCTCATTCATCAGTTCCGCCCATCCTGACTGACATTTCACAGCCAATTTCTGGTATATCTGCGCCACCTGCTTGCCGAGGTTGCGGCTGCCGGTATGTACTACGAGGTAGTATGTTCCGGCATCATCCTTGTCAAGTTCGATGAAGTGATTACCTCCGCCAAGTGTGGCTATCGATTTGTATAACCGCTTGTTTTCTTTCAGTTCGCGGTTGCATCGCAGGTTTTTCACAATCTCTTTCGCCTCGCTGTACATGCCGATGTACTTCTCAGGCAAGGCTGCATAGTCCGCATTTCGGTGGTTGCGCCCGGAAGGGATGTTGCGTAGAATGAACTCATTAAGTGAGTGGAAATCTATTGGATTTATGCAAGAGAACGGCTGCACCATAATGCCGCAACCGATGTCCACACCTACGATATTGGGGATAACCTTGTCTCCCAGGTCGCCTGTAAAACCTATTACGCATCCTGCCCCGGCATGAACATCGGGCATTATGCGGATTTTGCAACCGCTGAATGTGTGGATAGCCAGCAACTGTTCTATCTGTTCGATAGCAGTTGTCTCTATGTTGTCCGTAAATATCTTCACGTTGTGATTTTGAATTGTTTTCATCGTTGCCTTATTTTCATGATTTTCGTTGCAAAAGTAACGATTACGTATGCCGAATTGAAGCACAAGCAAAAAGATTATGGATATGCTTTGTTTTTACGCAAGTATTTGTTTTCTTTGCCCGAAAAGAATTTTTTATGCTTATGACACTGAAAGAACTTATTATGAAAGTCGACTTCGACAGTCTTCGCCCTTATTTGGAAAAGTTTGAACAGAGGAATCTTGACAACATCTATGCTTTCCGTGAGGCATACGACATTTTGCGCCGCATGAAGCCAGAAAAGGGCGGACTGCACGAAATCCGTGTAATCAAGAGCGGCAGAAAAACAGAGGGAGAAAAGGAATGGATCTGCGTGTATCCAATGAATACAGCCTGTTGGAAAGAAAATCTGGCTGCTAATATTATTGTTGACAGTGATGTTCATTTAACTGATGAGGAACTGGCAATGAATTGTTTAAGGGAAATCACCCTTTGGGGCTTTTCTCCGAAAGGGCAACAGGAGACGTTGGACAGAATACTTAACCACCATAAGCCAGTTAATAAATATGAGGTTGCTTTAGACAAGTTGGAAGAAAGCATTTGGATGCATCAGATTCCACGTAAACTACGCTGGCGGGGAAGGAACGGAGAGCGGTACATCAAAGTGGAAAATCCTTTTTGCTTTTCCAATAAAAGGAAAAACCGCTCAAAGCGGAAAAGGAAATATCGTCAAAACAAACGTGATGAATATCTGAGACGGATGGCTACCCGTGAAAACCTAATAACGCAGCTTTCCTCCGAAGGCAGCAGTTTCAAGAGAAGCGATGTAGATTTCCTTCTTCACATTGAGTATGGAAGACGATACGACTATTTGTCCATCACAAGCGGAACTGATGGACGTTTGGACTACATTTTAGAGTCAATGACCAAATACCAACAACTAACGTTGGAGAAGTACAATAATGCTGTCGTTTTTTTATCGTTTCCGGCTTGCAGCCCACCGACAGGTGAAGAAAAGGAACGGTTTGAAGAAGCTATACGCCGGCATTTAGGATATGACGACATGCTTTTCGGTATGATTACTCATGAAAACAATGAACAGGATATTAAAGCCACGCTGTTACTGAATCATAGATTACTTGCCTAAATATCCAATAATAAATGAGCAAATATTATTTGGATAAATGGGCAAGTAAGCAATAAGTCTGCCGAGCACACTACAAAGAGGCTACCTTCCTAACCAGCTTTGAGGTAGCCTCTTCATGAAATAATCAATTGCGTTAGGATAGTATTTGTATTTTCAGCCGCTTTGCTTCATCTTCAACCAACTTATCCCACAGACGTGAATGTTGCAAAGAGGAAGCGGGAATACGGTCTTGATACTTTTCCAGAAACTCCGCACTGTACAGGCCATCCCTGCCGTAGCAATCAATGATTTCATTCCAGTCCCAGTAGTCGGCAAACTGCTCCAAAAGTTCCGGAGTCAGTATCAGGTCGGAATTACGGGATAATTCCCGCCAGTTCCAATAGTTCTTGTACTTCTCCAAGTTTCCTGCCGTGAACAGGTGTTCGTTGCTTGAGCCGGAGATTTCTTCCCAGTCAATCCTGTTCTTGAATTTCTCAAGCATAGAAACCGTCCAAAGGATATTGCTGTTACTGGAAATCGTTTTCCATTCCACTTTGTCCTTGTATTTCTCCAGCAGTTGTTCGTTCCAAGCAAAGTCGCCCGAAAGTTCCTTCCAAGCGGCATCTTCCAATACTTTCGCCATAAAATCGTTGCTTAAATTCTTTGTTACCATAATACTTTAATGTTTAGAAGTTTATCATTAATTCTGCTGCAAAGTAAAGAGCATTAAATGCCAAAACGCGGCATATCATAAAAGAAATACAGGAAAAAGAGAAAAATTAAGGTTGGGCTACGATTTGGCACAAGGAAATGCGTAACTTTGTAGCATAACCATAAAATGACAGCAATATGGCAGCAAATCTTTTTGGACGATACGTATGGCTGATGGATATCTTGCGCAGATACAAACGGCTGACGTTTCAGGAAATCAATGAGCTTTGGCAGGAAAGCGGATTGGGCTATGGCGAGGAACTGCCTTTGAAGACCTTTCATAACCATAAGAAAGCCATCAAAGACATTTTTGATGTATATATAGAATGTGACCGGAAGGACGGATACCGTTATTATATTGACGAGCCGGAACGCATAGAGGGCAATAATCTGCGCAGCTGGCTTATCAGTTCATACGCCACATTGAACCAGATACAAGCGGATAACAAGCTGGAAGACCGGATTATCTTTGAGGAAATCCCTTCGGGACAGACCTGGCTGACCTGCATTGCGGATGCCATGCGTCGTAACCATGTGTTGAGCATTACGCACCAAGGCTTCGGCAAACCGGAACCCAGCACATTCGACATTGAGCCTTACTTCTTGAAAGTGGTGAAACGCCGTTGGTATGTGGTGGCGCGCAGTCCTTATTACTCCGAGCGGAATAAAGAACAAGGCGTCAAGCCAAGTGATGTGTATTTGGTGTACGCCCTCGACCGTATTTCAGACATTCAAGATACGGGACGGACGTTCAAGATGAAAAAGAACTTCGATGTACACAGCTATTTCGAAGGCTGTTGTGGGATAATCACTTCCAACGAATCGCCTCAAAAGATTGTTCTTCGGGCATACAATGGTTTTGCAGACTATCTGCGCACATTGCCCCTGCACGAATCACAACGTGAAATTGGTAGTGATGACGAATCGACTCTTTTTGAATACCACCTGAAACCGACTTTCGACTTCTACCAACTGGTGCTTGCCCAAGGCGACCAAGTGGAAGTGTTGGAGCCGGAACCCGTGCGTGACGAGATGCGCAACTTCGCCCAAAACATGTTGGACTATTATACAGAGAAAAAGGAGAACAAGCTATGCAAGGAATAAACTTCATAGCCATAGATTTTGAAACGGCTACAGGCAAACGTGCCTCCATTTGCGAGGCCGGTATCTGTATTGTGCGTAACGGTGAGGTTGCAGAAACCAGTTCATGGCTTATTCGTCCACAAGGGAACAGGTACAGTTATTGGAACATGCAAATCCACGGAATACGCCCAAGCGACACCCTAAATTCACCTGAGTTCCCTGAAGTGTGGAATGAAATCTGCGGATACCTTAAAGACATTCCCATACTTGTGGCTCACAATGCCTCTTTTGACATCGGTTGCATCCGTCATTCATTGGAGCTATACGGCATGGAAAAGCCCGACATTACTTATTATTGTTCCCTCCGTGCCGCCCGCAAGCTCTATAACTTCGGCTGCAATAGTCTGGATTATCTTTGTGACCAGTTTAAGATTCCATACGGTCAGCATCACCGGGCAGGAGATGACGCGGAGATGTGCGCACGCCTGTTTCTGACAGAATTGATAGATGCAGACTGCGAATTGGAAGAAATGAATTATTGTAACGGAAAGCTTTAAATTAGTACAATCTTATGATCGGTAGTGTTATAGGAGATATTGTAGGGAGCATTTATGAATTCGACAATATCAAAACAAAAGAGTTTCCATTGTTTCAAAGCCGTCAAGAATATACAGATGATAGTATATTGACGTTCGCTACGGCCGACTGGCTGATGAATGGCGGCACGAGTGGAAGCTATTATCTGAAATATGCGTTGGAAAATCCCTATCCAATGGGAAGTTATGGAACCGGATTTATTCAATGGGTTCATCTTGCCAGTCGTGGCATTATGAAACCTTATAATAGTTGTGGCAATGGAAGTGCCATGCGTGTCGGTCCTGTAGGTTGGGCTTGTTCTTCCAAAGAAGAAGTATTACAGAAAGCCAAAGAATCTGCAGAATGCACCCATAACCATCCGGAAGGAATTAAAGGGGCACGAGCTACGGCTCTTTGTATCTTTATGGCACGAAGAGGCTATGACAAAGAAGCGATTCGTGATGCCATCACACGTGAGTTTGGTTATAATCTTAGTATGTCTGTAAACGAAATCCGTAACCGCTACTCATGGGACGGTTTGGATGGAGCGGGTAATGGCGGAACTTGTCAAGGTAGTGTGCCGCAAGCTATCGTATGTGCACTTGAAGCGAACAGTTTGGAAGATGCTATTCGTAATGCGGTATCCATTGGAGGGGATTCTGACACGATAGCCTGCATAGCCGGAAGTATTGCCGAAGCCTTGTATGGCGTTCCGCAAGCAATCCGTGAACAAGTATTGTCCTATCTTCCCGAAAAGTTCAAAGCATTGATGAATCGCTTTGAAGAAAAATTCGGGATACCGCTATAACTATATTTCACATTTTCTATCATTGTGGATAAAAACTTGAATATAAAGAAATACGGTTAAGTTCAATAGGAAAGGGAAACTAATATGAATAAAGCAACATTTAAAACAATTGGAGAAATTCTGATACCTTCAACAGGAAACGGAGAGCGTACAATAGTTGTCCCCAATTATCAACGTGGCTATAAATGGGCCGTAAAGTATCAGAATGGCAATGTCGGTGAACCGTCGGCAGTAGAAAAACTCCTCTGCGACATTAAACCATATGTGGAAAAAAAGAATGACTATTTCTTGCAAGGCATCACTGTACTGGAACAGAAAAATGAAATCATACTCATAGATGGCCAGCAGCGCATTACGACTTTATACCTGCTCTTGTGGTGTACTGGAGGTGCTAAGGCTATTTGCGATATCAAGTTGAAATATGACATAAGAAAGAAATCGGAAGAGTTCTTGTACAAACTGAAGAAGTGTGACACTGAAGAATTTATCCCTACTGATGAAGACGAACAGGATGTTTATTATTTCAAGGAAGCTATTTGTCAAATGAAAACATTTTTTCAAGACAATGAGGGTATCCGAGAAAAAATAGAGGATTTTGTCAAACAGCATGTGAAAGTGATTTATATTGCCATAGACTCCATAGAAAAAGCTGTTCGCACTTTTACCATGATGAATGGTGCCAAAGCAAATATGCTCGATGAAGAATTGGTCAAGGCAGAGATGCTCAGGCTCGTGTCCTGCCCTCTTCCAAAGGATTTTGCAGTTACAACATCGTTGGAGGGAGGATTGGAACTTTTACGTGACATTTGTGCAGAAGACATGAATACAATAAATTTACGGAATAAATACGCACGTGAATGGGATAAATGGCTTTATTGGTGGAATAAAGAGGATGTACGCGACTTCTTCAATATCAATACACCGATGGGACTTCTGCTTGACTATATGTCCAGGAAAAAAAATAAAGAAGGGAAAAGCCGATTTGGATATGATGCATTTACCCGTGACTTCCTACATGATGCTGACAGCATTACATCCAACCAAAAAACAAAACATACATTTAAAGAACTTCGGCATCTGCAAAAAACGTTTGAAGACATCTATGATGACCCTGTGACATACAATTGGTTAGGGCTTAGCCTTAAATGTAGTGGCTATAATGAAAAGTTTGAAATTATAAGATACTTCCTGGAACAGAAGAACGATAAGAAACTGTTAGAACAATATGCCCAAGGCAAAATGGTAGGTGCTACCCATAAAGAGATAACTGAAGAAGATGCGGAAAGTATATCGAGGATGAGCAATAAGCAACAAAGTTTTATTAACGGAGTCTTGAATCCCAATGCATATAACGATAGTTATGATGCCTGCTGTAAATTTCTTCTATATTTGAATGTCATTGAAGAAAATAAGTTAAATGAATTGCAGAAAAAAAAGAAATTGCAAAGCAGAAAGTTTGATTTCACTATTTGGCAAAACAAGTCATTGGAACATATATTCCCAAAATCTAAAGTCTACCACGAAGATAAAGAAGGCATTCTTTATCGTGGAGACGATAAAAAATGTACCGATGCTGAAATCGAAGCTATTCAAAAAGGAGACTCTACCTGGCTTAATAGAGAAGATATTACGGAGAAAACGAAAAATAAGATAACAGAACACAGCATAGGTAACCTCGTATTGCTTTATAAGAACAATAATTCTGAGTTTAGCGACAAGCCTTTTGAAGAAAAAAAGAAGATATTCTTTAATATTGAGGACTCAGGATTTGAAAGTAGAAACCTTTTGCACTCTATCTCAAAGTTTGCTGTTTCAAAATGGGATGCAGACAATATAGCGAGATACTATGAAGAAATAAAGAAACAACTTAATAAAATGTACGCAAATGGATAATAATAATTTTATAAGCGGAGAAGAATATAATCTCAAAGAGATATTTGGCGGAAACGCTAAAATCGTAATTCCTGACCTGCAACGTGATTATTGTTGGGGACTTGAAACATACGACAGAAATAAGAAAAGGCAGGGTGAACTAGTGACTCAATTTGTCAGAAGACTTATTGAAGAATACAATCTGGAGCAGAATGATTTCATGTCGTTAGGATTGCTCTATGGGTACGAAAGCCCTAAAGGACAGATTCAACTTTGCGATGGGCAGCAACGTCTCACAACACTTTATCTGCTTTTAGGGGTACTGAACAGAATGGTAAGCAACGATGAACTACCCTCCTTGCTTATGTCGGATTTTGAAAAAACCGATGATCAAGAACCTCAGCTTTTGTATGCGATAAGGGAGAGTACACTTTACTTCTTGAGCGATTTGACATACCATTATTTCCTTGATAAGGAAAATATAGAAATCATAACTGCAGAGTGGTATTATTCAGAATACGAACAAGACGCTTCCATTCAAGCCATAATAGGTGCGGTAAAAGGGATAGAGAAAATCCTTATGGAACAACAAACGGAATTAGACTTGAACCAGTTCTCAAAGTTTATCACCAGCAATTTGCAGTTTGTTTATTTTGACATGGGCGACCGTCAGCATGGCGAGGAAACATTTGTAGTAATCAACACAACTGGTGAACCACTGACCGCTACGGAAAACCTCAAACCGGTGCTTATCGGCAATATTATCGATAAAGACAAGCAGAAGCAACGGTCCGATGAATGGGAAGAACGTGAAGAATGGTTCTGGAAACATCGTGACAAAGAACATGAATATACCTCGGATGGATTGAGCAATGATTTCTACACATGGTATTGGCAAATCCAACTGTTGCAAGAGCGAATGTGGAAAGGTGGAAAACCGAGTGAGATAGACCCGAAAGATTTGTTCCTAAAGCGGCAAGATAATATAGGGGATGAGGCGGAAGAATATGATTCTACCAATCGATGGAATGGTGACTTAGCTCATGTACATAAACGCTTCGGCGCTTTGACCATGCTGTTCCAAGCCATTCAGGAGAATAGTGCGTTGCGTGAGGTAATGGATGTTTTGAAACATTTCGAAAAGAAAGATTCTGAAGATATTTTTGTTTGGCTAAGGGAAAACAACAATATTGATATATTGCTACCGCTTATCAGTTTCTGTGAAAAGTTCGGAAACAGTCCAGCTTTCTCTGTAGGTATTGTCCGCTTTGTGCGCCGCCTCGTCAAGAATCATTTGGACAAGATTCATAAACGTACACGAAGGAATAATACCGAGACACATCTTGATTGGCGATACGTGATTCAGATTATCGAGCAGAATGATGACATAGAAAACCTGATGACTTTTGATAGTTTGCAGGAAGGGGCCTTTACCAAACAAATCCCGAATGTAAAACCGTCTTGCTGGTATGACTTCGATGAGCAGATGAAGGATAAATACGCTTCAAATAGACTTGATATAGCCTCCTTCGAGTCTTGCAAATGCTTGCGCTATGACTTGTCCGTACTTTGGGGAGAAGGATGTTTTACTACAAAAGAAATAGAAAAACGCTATGCCAACATTCTCAAACTCTACGGATGCCTTTCCCAACAAGAAAACGTTGCTCCCGAATTGGCCAACTTATACAGGCTTTACCGATTTGTCCGTGAGTGGGGAGATCGGGTTGGTCATGTTCCTTATCGTACATGGGATGCGAAAGGATTAACATATAACTTTCACAATTACGAAACGGCATATGTGCAAGAGTTTAAAGACGAAGAATTTTTGCAGTTGTTGTCTGAGGACGATTTGACAGGGGCTATTGCTTGTGCCATTGCCAACAAAATAGAAAAAGATGACATAAATTTAGATGAAAACACTACTCCACAAAAGTATTTGAAAATATGGTTAGTATTGAAGACATTGCTGGCTAACGAGCATGGACAAAAATTGGATTATTGGAATGGCAAAGCTATTGGCTGCTACATCAACATGGAAAACAACAAGATAAACAACGAATCTGCTTTTTCATTGAGTAATTCATGCACAGGCTACCTCAGTCGATATGGAGTGGATCTTGTCTGGAGTAATTATTATTCTAATGCACTATTGTTGGATACTCCTTTGTATGTCGGGTTTGATACGAATGTCAGTTACTCAGACTTTGAAAATAAACGTGTTCCTGAAAGTATTCTAAATTTTGTAGAGGGAAAACTTCGTACTTTATTTGAAGAATTTTTGATTAAATACAAAGTCTAAAAACTTGATGACCATCCTCCACCTCTCCGACACCCATAGTCAGCATCGGCGGCTCACAGAGTTGCCTGATGCTGACATTCTTGTGCATTCAGGAGATTTCACCATGAATGGAAGCGAGCAAGAAGCCATTGACTTCATGGATTGGCTTTGCGACCTTCCTTATCCCCACAAGATTTTCATCTGTGGCAATCACGATGCCTGTCTTTATAGAGCCAAGATAGACGGGCTGGATGAGAATGTGCATTATCTATGTAATTCCGGTGTAGTAATAGATGGAGTTAAATTCTATGGAGTCCCTATGTTCATGGAAGATTGCATTTCCGATCGTCAAGCCCATAATTACGCTGCCATACCTGCCGACATAGATATATTGATTACCCATTGTCCGCCCTATGGCATTCTTGATTTTGACGATGGGATAAATTATGGTTCGGCAGAACTTTTGACGAGGATAAAAGAAATAAAGCCCCGTTTATGTCTATTTGGGCATATTCATATACAGTATGGAGTAAGGAAAGACGGTTTAACCATTTTCTCAAATGGCGCGATCATGAATGGAGATTACACGAACTTCAACCTTCCGAACCTGATTGAAATCTAATGAAAGTATTGATTATTCAGAAAGGGGTATTTAAGGAAATGGCGGCGAAGTTCAGCCGCTTTTCCGAACTTTGCTTTTTAATTTGCTAACAAGTTGTTGGTAAAGGCTGGAGCATGTTAGAGGTGAAAAACAGCCCTATTGGATGGCATCGTACATGATACCTCATGTGGAGTAATATACAACCATTCCCAATGCCACCGTATAAACGAACAAAAATATCACCAAAACTTTCATCCAGAAATCAGAAAACCAAACGCCTTCATTTCGCCTAAGGATTTTGCGCATATTGGATTCATGTTCCGTTAACATTTTCGTCTGTTCGGAACGATGATTTTCCAACATGGTTTTCCATGTTTCAATGGCTTGGTTTAAGAGCTGTTGAAGTTGGGCAAGATGTTTGGATTTTATAGTTGCCTTGAACTGTGTGTTTTGCTCTGCTTTTACAATCGCATTGCAAATGCCGTTGATAATATTATTGGAACTACTAATAGCTTCCTGCAAAACCACCGTAGCCTCACCCTCAGCTTTAATAGCATCCTGAAGATCTTGATGGATTTTTAACAATGCTTCTTTTGCTTCACGGATTTCTGTGAGCCGCTTGTCTGCATCCTGCTTTTCAGCCTCTATCTCATGGCTAATTTCAGCCTTTTTCAACATATCATCAACATTTATTGATGGAGTGATTTTTGATTTTCCAATTCCCATGATTTCGGCCTTTTAATAATTTGTTTATCTATGAAGTCCCTTTTTGCGCTTGCACATACTGTTTGCCATTCTTGCACAGCGGCGTGCCCATTCAAGTTCGTCCTCATCCTTGTTCCGTCCCCAACCACTAGTGTCAGAACCGCCACCGCCGCTTGAAGCCGCCATACTTGTGGCTGCATCTATATATCCGGCAAAGAGCAAAAAAGCCGTGTGCTGTATCTCTTCAATCTTAGCCAACGGATGTGCTTCCTCCAAAGAACAATTCTGCCGAATGATAGTATCAGCGGCTTCGGATACCTCGATATGGAAACTGTGATATTCGTCTGTCGCTATATCGTAATGCTTCATAACAGGCTGCGAAGCAGTCGGAGGTTGTATAACAGGAGTCGTGCTTGCTGTCCGTGTTTGTTGGGAAATCGGCTTTGTCGGCTCGGATTTCCTTTCTTGCGGATGTAGTTTTTCCCAAGTAGCCTCAATCTTTGATGGAGTCAGGTTTCGTCCAATGCCCAACACAGATGACTTGTAAATGGAGTTGCCACGCTTGATGGAATAGCCATAAACTCCGCCACCATCTTTTTCTTGCAAGTGCACTTTATAGCCCCGTTTCACCAGCTCCGTTTCATACCTCTGCCAACTGAATTCGTCCATCGTGCGGAGTATTTCCATGCAATTGTCTGAGATTTCCTGCCTATGCCGGATGCCTATTTCTTCAGATTGTACCCAGCCTCGTTTCTCGTTGATGATGTTCGCAGCCATGACAGCCCTCTCGCCAATCTTATGACTGTCATTGATTTTTCCGTCCATATCCACACGGTTGGCATCAATGTGCAGATGGAGAATGCCACTTTTAGAATCACGATGCAGGGCGACTATGTATTGAGACCCTTTGAGGTTGGTCTGTTTTGAGGAGACCCGTTTGGTCTTGCCGGAGAGGTCAATAGAATCAAATACGCGGATGAACTCATTTGACAAACGTACCCAATCGTCCATCGCCCAGTTCCGGCTTTCTTCCTCGGATGGGGAAATCTCAATTCTTATCACATTCCTGCCAAGCGGTCTGCCCTTATTGATGTTCTCTGCAAACTTTTTCTGCACGAGCATCATACGACCGTACATCGCTTCCGGCGAAATATCATCGGGCAAGAAGTTGGCTTTGACTATATCCGCTTTCTCCTTGTTGACGGAATATCTTATGGCATTTGCGCCATGCGATATGGTAGAGGCTTTTGCTATCATAAAATTTATTCAGTAAGGTAATTTTCTATCTGGCTCCAGCGGTTGATAAGCTGAGTAGCGGCTCTCATCCATTGTTCCACAAATCGGGTATCGCTGAAATACATTGCCCGTTTGTCCGCTTGGATGGATTTCACGGCTGCTGCAATACGGATAATGTCACCCCTTGCATCCGTCAGACTACACAAGGCTTCCACCTCACGTTCAGACAACCGTTGCCGTGGATGTTGTCCTAAGGCGGTACGGCGCACATAATCGCTCATGGATAAGCCACAGGTCTTGGCAAGTTCTGCCGCTTGGGTATATTCCTGCTTTGTTACCCTAGCTTCAAGCCGCAGAGTGCGCCTTGTAACTTTCTTCTCGTTTTCTTCATCAACTTCCTTGTCGGTATTCTTTTTCTTCTTCATGTTCTGTTATGGGTGAAACATCAATAAAAAGGGTCAGCACGGTGGGAGCTTGCGACTGCCGGAATATGCCTATGTGGTACAAATAAGCGAAGCGAATTTGTGCGACATAGGAACTTCTTGCAATACTGCATACAACAGTTTCGGACACACCAACTTTCTGATACGGCTATATCTGGTTGTCAGCCGGAATATCTCCGCCGGAATCTTCCGTTGCTGCAGTCTGTGGGGAAACAGAAGGGAAAGAAGAGGGAGAAGGCTGTTTGCCTTCATCTGATATAGCTGGCATATCCTCCTTATCGTTTTGCCGGTCTTTCAGTCGGACATAAAAAGGATTGTCTATGCGGTTTCCGTCCTGCATCCATGCTGATATACATTTCAGTGTGTGGATACTTGTCCGGTTACTTTGCGTAGATACGACAATTCCCAACTGGTTCATCTTATCAAGCACACGGGATATGGTCTTTTTGTCATAGCCCAACTTGTTAGCTAAATCCACTTCTGAAAGAACGGCTTGCCCCACTTGCAAGGTTGTGGAGAAACCTTTTATGGCATAATCGGTTTCTTTCAACACTGCCTCCTCAATAAGTCGGTGCAGAATCTTCATGCGGTCAATGCCGTATTTGCTTCCTGCCAGATACGCAAGCTGCTCTGACGAAAGCACTATACAATAATTCAAGTCTGTTTTCATCATCTGTCTGTTTGAAGATATTTTATAAATGGTACAGCCAAAAGAGAAAGTCAGCGGTGCATTTCATGTCCTCTCTCCGGCATATAATACTCCCTATCGTACGCAATATGGTCAAGTACGTCTTGCAGTCTGTCAAGTTGGCGACTATCCAATACACGGATGGCGGCAATAGTGATGTTCTGCGAAGCGATACGTCGATGTTCGCGGTTCCTCTCTGACATGCTGCCGTCCCCATCTGCATAGACGCTCCGCAGATAATCGTTCACAGCTTCGGTCTGTGCCTTGCTTGGATATGCCGCAGGGTAACGGTCTTGAATATACTCCACCATGTGGCTGACCGCGTTTGCCAGCAACGGTTCACGATTTTGTAGTTGTTTGATAAGTTCTTCCTTTCTCATGTTTTCAACTATTTTGTCCCATGTCCCAAGCATTTCTTATAACTTTCTCTTTTATTTGTTTTTTGTTTTCATCCTTTTTTAGGGGAAAAGAGGGACAAAGGGACAGATATTCTTCTTTTCCCTTAGTTTGAGATTTAAAATGGTAGCTCCTGTTCACTAGGTAATGAAGTACAGACTTCTTCGTTTGGTGCGTCCACTCTCACCCACGGATGCTTTGTCCGTCCGGTCTTGTCACAATAGGCAGGATGCAACCCTTTGACCTTTTCCTGATCACTCCGTTTCCAATTAGGAATCATGACCATCAGGCGATTGATATATTGTGATGTGTATTTGGCAGGATTGCGTCTGACCAAATCATTGGGCATTTCCTCTATAATCTGCCGGGCACAAACCATGTTGAGTGTGGTCATTGTTGAGTTTGGTTCTGAGTATGCTCCCTTTTGATAAGCCTGTCGGATCGGAATGGTCCAACTTGCATATTGGACGGGAATCTCACGCTCCAAATACATTTCCAGATCTTCCATGATGGGATCAACAAGAATATTGGAATGTTGCACCTGCACTTCATTGGCTTGAATTTCCATATCGGGTGTCAAGTAAAGTTTCATTCCTTGCCGATAATAGGCGTATGCTTCTGCCCAAAGCTGAGGAACAACACGTTGTAGCGCATCCAGCCATTCTGAAACATGGCCATTACCTTTTACCGGAATTATCCACCAGCGGCGGTTTCCGTTATCCCCTTGCAGGAAGTTTGTCTCATTGGTAGTAGCCGCAAAGACATTGTGCCGCATAAACTCCACAACCTTATGTCCGTATGCCGGGCGCATATAGTCGCTGCAACGGCTTAAGAAAGCTTTGGCTGCCTCTGCATCATTCGCCCGTTTCAAACCATTCAGTTCACTGATTTCAATAATCCAGCCATTGGTTATGGTTTCTACCTTTTCCTTGTCACCACTGGCAAAAGAGAATGAATCGTTGAACCACTTTCCACTGATGGTTTTGAAAAAGGTGCTTTTCCCGATACCTTGCGGACCAGGCAGAGTCAGTACGTTGTCAAACTTGCAACCGGGATTGAAGACTCGGGCGACAGCCGCAACGAACCACAATTTTGTCTGTTCCTTAACAAGCGGCGTGTCCTCAGCTCCCAAATAGTCAATGAGGGTTGTGGCTATGCGAGGCTGTCCGTCCCATGTCTCTTGGGTGATAAAATCCTGTACTGGGTTAAAACTCCGTTCCGAAGAGGTCGTTTTTAGCATTTCGAATACCTTATTCTGTGTCAGATGCAATCTGTATGTCCTTTCCAAATAGTCCTGTATCTTTCTTGCTGATTCCTCATCAACCTTGTTGCCATTGACGTTGCGAAACAAAGGGCTGAAACATACATCGTCTTGACAAAAGGTGTCATACTTTATCAAACTCAAATTTTCGTCCAGCGTAAAAATGAGCCTAAGATTGCTGATGGAGCGAACAAAATTCCCATTATTGTCTGTTGCCAGATTCTTTTTCCAATTCTCTTCCATACCACTATTCTTTGATGCGGATGCCACCTGATTCCTTTGCCAAAGACAGTGCAAGGTCTGCGTCCACAACGATTTTTCTTCCTATCTGCGTGATAGCCTTATCTATGATGCCGCTCTTCTTAATGCGGTTAGCCGTGGGTACGCTGCATCCGAACACACGGGCAATACCCTCTATGCCATAATAGTTGCCTTTGGAGGCCATTGGGGATGTGGATTTCTCGGTGTACTCTACACTTTTTGTGATGAGAAAGCAAAGCTCCTCGCCAGTCATCATGGCGATAGGCTTTTGAAGTAATTGATTAAAATTGAATCTTTCTTCCATACCTTTACTTGTTTAGTTATTAGATACTTTAAGCTTCGGTTCAACTCTGTGAAACCGATTTCACAAGCAAAAGTAGTGTATGAAACTCTGCGTATCGGTCGGTTTATTTATAGCTTAATTTTACCGACCGAATTACAACAGATGTTTGCAGTAAAAAACGAATAGCTAGATTTCCCAACTACCCGTTATTGATGAAAAAGTCCGTCCATCGGTCTATTATTCGTTTTGCCTTGACGAAGCTGTTCCCTCTTTGGGCAAGTCTAAAACCATATCCTTGATTTCGCCATATCGCTTCTGTGGTATATCGTGTCCGTAATGCCGTTGAGAGAACTGTTCTATGACACGATGGAATGCCATGTACTTTGTAGACGCTTTTATTCTGCCCGCTTTCGCCAATGATTTCAACAGATAGGCAAGGCTTATGTCCTCGGTATTCTCTTCAAGGAATAAACAGATTCCTTGCTTGATGCGTTCCTTGTCCCCAATGAGGATATCATCCAATGATTGCATAACCTTTTTGTTCCCACGTCTACCTTTGACTTTTCGCAAGGCAAATATAACTTCCTTCCATATTTCAGGGTTACACTTCTCTACAGTATCTTCCCAATCCGCTTTGGTTTCTGTGCCCATCTCTATACTTCCATTGACAAGCATGGTAACGCATGACTTTACCAAAAGCATATCACCATGGTCAACCTCTTCACTGTTCAGCAGATGGTCAAGTAACTTAGCCATACGTGAAAGACCGTGGTCAAATACCACGAAATAGTACACGCAATAAGCCAAGTCTTCTTTCTTTTCCATCACACGGTCATAGAGGTTAGCCATAAATCCACCAATAAACACCGCATGGGAGAGGAAAACAATTTGAGAGATATAGGCCAGGAACTGATAGACCATTTTTCTTTCCAGTTTACTCAACAGATAACAACCTTTGCTGTTTCTCATAAGCAAATCCAACTGTACAGTCAAGTAGGTTCTCATTGCCAATGGCAGGTGATTCCAGATTTCAATAGGCGTTTCAGAATGAACCATCAGCAGCCCTGATTTCGGAGAAGTAAGCAGTTCAATTGTCCCCGTTTTTACGTTGATACCTATCCACAACCGTTTGTTTGTAATACATTGGGCGATGGTTTCGGTATATTGGCCAGCCCATTGTCGGTTTGCGATGTCTGGTACATCCTTCCCGTTGGCAAAATCTGAAAGCCAATTGTACATCATCAAGGCTTCGGGTGGTGTGCAGTCCCGCATCATCTGGTACATGTCCATCAGAACAGTTATACCTCCTTTAGCCACAGCATCTATGCGCTTACAAAAGTTGGTATATACTTCTTCATTGACTGATTTCCATGCACGGATAGCCATATCTGCAGTGTCCTTTCTCTTGGAATAGGATTTTATCCTTTCTATGAAATTTTTCATTGTCTTATGGTATTAAGGTTGTCTGAACAGTTTGAGCAATTCTTCTGTGGACATGCTTGCCAGCTTTGCCAACAGAGCATCCCTTTCAGAAGTATTACCCAGGTTTAGTAGCTTTGAATTGTTCTGCATCTGTATGTCGATAGGATAATGCTCGATGTAGATTTGAGTAATGGCATGGTCTGAAGAAGCATGTCCCATGCTCTCCGAGATATAATCCATATCCACTCCGGCATTATGCAGGTTGGTGGCAAACGAGTGCCGGCACCATGTACCGGACGGACAGATGGACTTGTCCCAATTCAATGCTTCATGGCATATCCTGATAACACGGTCTTTTACGTTTGAGTTTTCCTGCATGGTATATTTACGGCGCAACTCTTCTGTTTCCGCACCTTTTAATATATGAGGAAAAACAAAGCCACCCCGAGTCGGAGGTGCCGCCACTTCATCTAACACATATTGTAAAGGAGGGATAATGGGAACGATTACTTCTGAACCGTCAGCACTTCTTCGGGAAGTTTTCTTTCGGTTGAAACGGAAAGCCTTGCCATCTGTCTGATAATAATAACTATCGTAAGTCAATCGTCCTGCATCTGCCATGTTAAAGCCGTTGCACAGGTACTGGGCAAGAAACAACCCCAATGAGTAGTGGGCACGTTGGGTATATTCTTCCGACCAATGTTCGGGATATTTCTTTGAGACAAAAAGGTTGTAGAGCTCCGTCATCTGACAGACATTCAGGAAGCTCTGTTTGCGCTTTGCACTCTTGGGTATGCTCACAAGCCCTTTCTCCTTCTTGTTAGAAAAAGGATAAGGAACATCTTTGAGATAGCCTTCATGTATACACCTGTTCCATACAGCACGGCAACAACGGAGATAAATCCCGGCGGTAGTATCGCTGATTTTCCCGACTATCGCCCCATTCTCGTCTTTTACTCCATCATGCATTCCGTCTTTCCACTTCTGAATTTCTGCAGCACTGATGCAGAATCCTCTAATCATATTGCTTCCGAGAATTTTTCTGAATGATTTGAGTGCGCATTCGTAGCTCTCTGCTGTGGTAAAACGTGCGCCACCATCGTCTGTCCGTAATTCATGGATGATTTGTTCCCATACACCAACAAAGGTTTGTGCCTTGGTCGTATCTTCTTTGGATGGCATCACTCCATCACCCATGATACATTGGCGTACCATTTCAAATGTCAGGATACCACCTTTGTTTAGGTTCATCAGAAATTCTTTGTATTTGGGGACAAAGCTATCTTTCCACTCTTTTTGAAGTTTGTAGTTCTCGCTCTTGCATTTAGTCGCATTACAAATGTCTGAGAACTTTCTTTCAGTGAAAGAACTTCCAACGGTAAGATAAAAGCACTTGCGGTCTATCGTGAAACGGAGAGATAACGGAAACTCACACGCATTTTTCCTGCGAGTACGTGAGTCCAACACGACAGAAACAGAACAGTTCCGTTCCTTGAAAAGCGACAGAGACTTTGTCAGTTTTTCCATTGCATTCATTGTTTATGTTCAACATAACCTCTGAATACAGACGCTTTGCAATGTGAGGCATACATATACAAAACACTGCATATAACCACAGAGTCCCTATCCTCAGGCGGATAAAAACATCGTTGTTATATGCAGCGGTGCAATCTCGTTGGCTTCTGTCGCTGACTGGTAACCGGGCTTATGCTAATCGGTCTCAACCCCTGAAGCAACTCTCGCGTTTCGTTTGTCATAGAGTACCCTCCGACTGGCACTCCCTCTACGCATTGATCCATCGGAATGGGATAACCCTCCCACGGCGGTTAGGCAAACTCACTTTTCTTTTTCAAGAAAGAGCACCACCAAGGTCATGGCTTGCCACAAATGCATTACGCGATACAAAAGTACGATATTATTCTATAAATCAAGGTGTAAATAGAATATATTTGAGTTTATTTAACCGCCAAGTATTGTCACATTAACAGAATATTTCAATGAATTATGTTATAGAATGGCATGGGTTTTCATAGAAATTCTATGTGTAAACAGAGCCAACTCAAACCGTTTGTTTACGCATTGTTTACGCAGACAAAGAAAAAAGCACTTGCGATTTCTCGTAAGTGCCTGATTTTCAACGTGGGCCATCCAGGGCTTGAACCTGGGACCTCCAGATTATGAGTCTGTTAATATGCGATTTTAAGAAGTTTTATAAGACTTTATTTTGTGGTTTATTTGCTTGATTATCAATTATTTACTATCTTTGCGATGAAAATGTGAAATTTTAAGAAACCACGTTAAACCTACTTTGGTGTTCGCATCGTGTTCGCATGGTGTTCGCAAAAATGAAAAAACGGAGAACGATGAAGGCATATAAAACCTCTATTAACTGTAATCGCGTTGGTGCTTGTTCAATCACTCTTGTGCTTGACAAGCGCACCAATAAGGAAACGGATGAATATCCTATGGCCATCTGTTTTACAATTAACAGGAAACGGTATTATTATAAGTTGGCCGATATGCCTTTCCAGACTGAAAAGCATTTCAACAACGTGTGCAGCGTTACCAGTTCACGAAGTTCGTTTATGGATGAATTTAAGGAATGGCAGAAAATTCTTGAAAGCTATCGTGACAAGGTTTTAAGATTAAGCAAGTCGCATGAATTGAACCTTGACTTGATAAAAACAATGCTGTCAGGCGCGGAATACAAAAACGAACACACCTTGTCGTTTATAGGGATGTGGAAAGGTATTATTGAAAAACGCATGAAAGAGGGAAGGATTGGTACTGCGGAAAATTACCAATGGGCATTAAACTCGTTCATTAAGATTATTGGCAATCTTGAGGGTTTCAAGGTTGATAAGGACGTTATTGCGAAATGGAGCGACGGCATGAGGAACGGCATAATTGAAAACGGCGTATTGGTAGGAAAGATTGCCGATGCCACACGTGGAATGTACCTTAGGGCTTGCCGCGTTGTTTGGAACGAGTGCATAAAGCAAGGTTATCTTTCAGCAGATAAATATCCTTTTTCAAACAAGGATAACGACCTTGTTTCAATACCTCGCGGAAAACGCAGACAACAATCTTATTTGACGATATACGAAATGACGCAACTTTACAATGTGTTTGTAGAAAAGCGTTACCCCGAAATTTGGGACAAGGACTATAAGGCACGTGCGCATAACTCGTTAGGCCTTTTCCTTGCACAATACCTATGCAACGGTTTCAACCTTGCGGATGCAGGGCGATTGACGTATAACCGCACTTATTTTGCCGAAGGCGGCAGGGCGTTTGAGTTTATGCGAAAGAAGACATCGGCAAGAAGTAACGGTATGTCTGTTGTCATAGTTCCCATCATAAAACCTCTTCAAGTTATCCTTAATGAAATCGCCGCTAAACCAAAGAGAGGTGCATACGTTTTTCCGCAAATATTCCACGGTGAGGAAGATGAACTGATTAGACGCAAGTTGACGGTTCAAGAAAACTCCAATATCAAAGACAGAGTTATCCGGATTTGTAAGGATGTGTTGAAATGGGACAAAGAGCCGTCGGGAACGTGGGCACGGCACTCCTTTGCCACCAACCTGAAGCATCTTGGAGTAGAAGAATTGTACATTTCCGAAAGCATGGGGCACTCACAGAGAAATAATGTTACAAGCGGCTACCAAGATATGTATCCGCTTGAAACAAGATTCAAATACAATTCCAAGTTATTAAATGTTCATGAAGAGGGAGATAATATTGATGTTGACAGTATGTCGCCGGAACAGATGAAGGCGTTGCTGAAGAAAATGTTAGGGCAAACTAAGTGATAAACGAATTACATTTTAATTCAACAGTTACAAAAACTTCAGAACTTCATTTAAGCAAGAGTTTGTTGACGAGAGCTACATTGTGTTTGGCAATTTGGCGATATTCTTTTGATGTTTTCAATATCGCATTCTTGCCAGATGGGACCCAATACACTGTCTTGCCTCTCTTCAATTTATCTAATTCAACAGCTTGTGTTTTCAACCATCCATCCAGCCAACACTTTTTGTTTATAACCTCACTCACGGTTTTAGGGATTGCGGGGTGTACTTCCATAAAATACGCTTTGTTATCGTACCCAATGACATAATATCACCTTGCAGATTCAGGATACAACTTCTTTGTACACATATCAATGTTCACGCTGCCGTCTATCTTCAGTGTGTCGCTAACCGACACCTTTCTTGCGTCAACGTCAGAAAGTGTCTTTAATCCATCATTAAAACCGCACGATATGTCAGGAGTACCGTCAACAGATGTCTGAAAAAAAAACTCTTTTTCATGACTTATCCGTTATAATAATTTCCAACAATCTCTGATGCACGACTTGCAAAAGTAGACAAGCCGCCCCATTCGGAAATGTCCATGTTGTCGTCTGCATCTAATGTCGATATATCCGATGATATGATTTCACCGCTTTCTCCTGAATGGAAATGAAATGTATTGATTTTCTTTTTACCCATATCATCAAATATTTTAGAATAAAGACTGTCGTTAATACCGAACAATTCACACATTGCTTTACCAAAATCCCTGTCACATCCCTGTTTCATGGTTTCAAATGCCCATGCAAACTCAAGTAATACGGGAGAATGTGTGGAAATCACAACTTTGTACCCAGATTGGATAAGTTCCATTACTTCAAGCATTATAGCCTCAATGGCACGAGGGTGCAACCCCATTTCGGGTTCCTCAATTACCACCCATTCATAATCATTCTTATTTATTACTGGAGAAGAAGATTCGGAAAGACAATATATGGCAAGGAGCAACGGCATGAACTCTTTTTGGCCAGCACTCCACGTCATAAATGGCAACCGAGTTCCGTTGACCTGTAGCTTCATTTTACGCATACCAGAACTTTGGTCTATACGACACGTCCTCCGTGAAAGATTGCCTCCGTAATAGATTTGTTTACAACACCTTTTAACCTGTCTTTCATAGGAAACAATGTTTCAGGATTGCCCAAACCGCTTTGAATGAACACACGCAAGATCTCACTGAAATTGCGCAACACATACGGCGTTGACGGAGCCTCAAACTCCATGAAATTCTTAGGCCGTCCGTCTGCAATGCTCAATATGCGTTGGGCGGGAACGTAAAATACACTTTCCTTGCCGTTAGTCTGTGATATGTCTATTTTAACGGGCGTATCATCATACGTTACTTTTGTAGCCTTGCTGAATGCGGCAGACATACCCTCGCCAAAATAAATGTCTAATATTGAGTCACTGTTCGTTTGTTTTACTATGTAATTGTATTTTTCCAACGTTGACAATATGTGCCCTTTGTCATTTACATATTTAAACAACTCAAGGAACAAGCTCTTTCCGCTTGCTTGTGGGCCTACCAATAAAGTTAAATCGCCGAATGTTACATCAACACGTGTTTTATCGGTCCTAAATTTTCCACACATAATTTTGTCATGACAGTAATCTCAATTTGGCCTGAATATCTGCAAATATAATCAATGTTTATCAAAGCACAAAACATGTCTTAAAAATCATTCACAAAATCAATATTAAAAATGCTTACATTTACCTGATTATTGGAATATTGTTTGCATATTACAAGTTTTTTGACTAACTTCGTATATGGTTTATATCCATTGAATATTTAAAGAAATTCAGCAAGGCTTTACGGAAATACATTAACGGACGCTGTTCAGCAAGTTGTCGGATGTTTTGTCAGACCGCTTACAATATAGGCTCTTTTGCAATGCAAAACGGGTGCTTATTAGCAGCAAAGGTCGTCATGACATTTAAGAAGTATGTGTTTCAATACGCTACACGTGTAAAAATAAGGACTTGTTTGCGAGTAAAATGATGCTATCTTTACATTTTTGCACAAATAACCATATATAAATATGCTTATTTTTACATTAATGTCACAACAATGATGTTTATAAATAGTTTTTAACTATTATTTCTTGCAGGTACGGATTTAATCGGCTATATTTGCGGAAAAACGTTATTGACTATGATTTTAGACTCGACAGAACTGAAAAAAGAGATTTCCGAAAGGCTCAGGTACGACAATCCATGGTGGGTAAACGGACAAATACCTGACGACATCAGACAAATGAGGCACAGGCTGTATCTTGACCAGTTCTACGCTATGGCAAGCGACATGTCAGTAAGGCGTGCAGTGGTGCTCATGGGGCCGCGCCGTGTCGGTAAAACCATATTGATTTACCATACCATACAGCGGCTGCTCGACGACGGTGTGAACCCCCAGAAAATAGTGTACCTGTCTGTCGACACTCCTATTTACATGGGCCTGTCATTGGAAGAGCTACTGAAAATAGCCAAGGAGACCCTTCTATGCAGCATTGAAGATGAGGGCTTTTATGTGTTTTATGACGAGGTTCAGTACCTGAAAAACTGGGAAATACACCTCAAGTCGCTTGTCGACACGTTCCGCCAGACCAAGTTCATAGTGTCAGGTTCGGCCGCCGCGGCCCTTAAGATGAAGAGCGACGAAAGTGGCGCAGGCCGCTTCCACGATTTCAGCTTGCCGCCGTTGACATTCAACGAGTACATCCACCTTCTCGGCCTCGGCCGCCTTATAGTGAACAAGGACATCACATGGCGCGACCATACCATCAAGGCGTTTGACACGATAGACATTACGGAGTTGAACCGTCTGTTCATAAACTACATTAACTTCGGCGGCTATCCCGAAGTGGTTTTCTCAAAAGAGATACAGAAAGACCCGGGAACATTCATGCGCCGCGACATCATAGACAAGGTGATGCTTAAAGACCTGCCTGGCCTATACGGCATAAGTGACACGCAAGAGCTATACCGCCTGTTCATACACATGGCTTACTTGTCGGGCGGAGAGTTCACGCTTGAGAGGCTGTCGGCCAACTCGGGCATAAAAAAAGAGCAGGTGAAAAAATACATAAGCTATCTGGAAAGCGCATTCCTGATAAAGGTTGTCCATCGCATCGACAACAACGCGCGTAAGCTGCAACGCATCACGAGGTTCAAGATATACCTTACCAACCCGTCAATCAGGTGCGCTCTGTTCTCTCCACTGACTGAAGGCGACAATGCGCTTGGCAACATGGTAGAGACTGCCATCTACGCGCAGCGGCTGCAAAGAAACGACTCCATCTGGTACGCGAACTGGAAAATGGGGCGGGAAGACGGCGAGGTAGACATGGTAGGATTGAACCCGATGACGCAGAAGCCCACCTGGGCCGTAGAGCTTAAATGGTCGGACAGGTATTATGAAGCACCGGAGGAACTGAAGTCGCTGCTGTCTTTCATGGAGACAAACAACCTGAAAGACGCTATCGTATCGTCGAAGACAAAGGGCGGAGTAATCAACATGCAGCGTGTCAGCCTTATGTTCATACCGTCGGCGTTGTATGCCTACATTACAGGGTACAACACTGTAAGACAGGGTAATCATGCCATCTCGCAATGAACCTCATCAGGAATTTTCTGATAAGGGTTATTCTAATATTAAAAATGCTTACATTTACCTGATTATTGGAATATTGTTTGCATATTACAAGTTTTTTGACTAACTTCGTATATGGTTTATATCCATTGAATATTTAAAGAAATTCGGCAAGGCTTCGTGGAAAGATATTAACGGATTGCTGTTCGACAAGTTGTCTGATGTTTTGACAGAAAGGCAAAAGAGAAACAAGGTTGACTACCTCTTGAAGAAGTTAAAGGAAAACGGCAAGATTGAGTTTAACAAGGAACGGCTATGGAAATTGGCTGAATAATTCTGCAAGTTTTCTGTGTATTTTCCGTGAAAATTCCGCGGATTTTCCGCAAATTTGAGGGTTAAAATATTGATTATCTGATAATTACGAATATTTGTGACTGTGGCGTTTTCCGCAAAAATTCCGCAGATTTTCCGCAAAATTCCGTGACTTTCAAGCTCGTAAAACACAAACAAAAGACAGCAATGAAATTAAATGACAGGAGTTTCAAGGTCTTCATATACTCCGGTTTGGGAGTATCTATCCCGATTTTATCCGTTGGGGTAGCCATGCTGTTGTCAGGTTATCGTATCTCTCCCGTAGCAAAGTTCTGGCTTTGGTTCGTTGTCGTATTATCAGCCGTCGTCATGGTGTTTTCCCTCATAAGGTTGTTATGCGATTTCATCCCCGTGGATAAAATATCAAGACGGTTGCGTAAGAATGAAGTTTCGGTACAGGATAATTCATTAAAAACAAGCGGCATTCAGTCACCTCAACACGAACATGAAACACAAAATGAAGAACATACAGACCACCACAGCGCGATGAAAGCCTACTTCATCAGGCAGTACGTAAATAAAGCGTATGTTGACGAGCCTGTGTTTGAAACATACGAGGAACTGTTCAAGGAAAACAAAGGCGGCAAGAATGTTGTCCTTGCCTTTTATTGCGGTGCCGACACAAACATGAACTGGCTGATTTCAATTCCTTCCTACACCGAAGCGGTAAGGATGTTCGGCGAGGATGTCGTCGGGAGCAAGAACAATTACAGCGTGCAGAAAAGCAATTTGGTAAAGGAAGAGTTGGACGATAAGAAGCTGACGGAAATAAGAACGATGAAACAGCTGATGAAGAAAATCATGGCAAGCAAAAGAAAGTAACCTCTTTACAATTCTTATATTGCAACTGCCTCCTTTGGTTTATACCATTGGAGGCAATTTTGTTTTTGAACAATACAGAACTTTATGGAACACCATTGAACTTTCCATAGAACACAGTAGAACGTCATGTTACTTTATTGCAAATCCTTGTGTTTGTGGATTTTACCGTCGGTTTTATAACATTGGAATAAATATCTTTGCATTGACAGCTTTACAATAAAAACCGCCTTCTGCAAGGCGGAAACAACGCCGGTCAAAAGGATATTTATAAAAGATGACGTATTACAAAACAAAACATGGTAAAATGGAAGACGAAAAAGCACCTTTTGGAACTCAATTGGTCATCATTACGAAGGCCGACCTTGATGAGCTGATTAGCAAGGCCGTAAATGGCAACATCGCACAGAAAAACGCCGACGCTCTTAACTGCGAAAAACGTAACGCAACATTGCCTGACAAGGAAAGATTTATAACACGGGACGAGGCCGCACGACTATTGCACGTTGACCTTAGCACCCTGTGGCGATGGAACAAGGCAGGCATCTTACGTTCAAAGAAAGTAGGACAGCGCAGGGTGATGTACAAATATTCTGATGTTCTTGATTTGTTGGATGGCAAAGCGTATGGACAGAAAGATTAAGAGTTTCGCTGTCTGCATCAGCAATGCGGAGGCCGTAAGTTGCCTTGACGACGCAATGGCCGGGCGGTTGTTTAAGGCCCTGTTTGATTACGCCTCAAACGGAATTGTACCGAAGTGGAACGACAAAGCATTGACGGCCGTGTTCAGTATGTTCAGGTCGCAGATAGACAAAAGCATTGAAGCGTATCAGGAAAAGTGTGAGAAAAACGCCATGAACGCAAGGAAACGGTATGCCACGGTGAATATAAACAAGCCGGAAGCCGCTGAAGGCGGTCGCTTGCCATCGCATACAACCGCATCCCAATGGAACAAAACGATTGCCGCCGCAAGCGAATGTATCCCCAACGTGGATAATTATAATAGTAATTTTAAAGAAGAAAAATTAATTTATAATACTCTTGAAGACCAGAAAATAATTGTTCAAGAAGATATAACCAGTCCGCCCGAACACGACAAAACATCCCAAATCGACCGTTCCTTTGACCATGTATGGGCAATGTACGACAAGCCGATAGGCAACAAAACACAACTTGAAAAGCAATGGAACGGACTGTCTGACGAGGAGCGTGAAGCAATAATTGCCTATGTGCCTCGATACGTCGCGGCACGTCCCGACCCGAAATACCGCAAGAACTTCTGCAATTTCCTTGCCGGCCGCACATGGGAAACAGAACAGATAATGCCAACGACTTATGGAAAATATAAACGGAACGCCGATACAATATCCAAAGAGAGAGAATGCGCAAGGAACGATGCGACAAGCCTCACGGAAGAGCTTATCGCCAAATGCGATGCCGACGGCGCGGAAAAAGTATGACGAGCTTAGACGTTTGTATCCTACAATCAAGGACTTCATGCTCGCCAACAGCCCTGACCGCCAAATGGAAGTATGCAACAATCCCGATAAATGCCACTTAGGCAGCTCACCGACTTTATCGCATCTGAACGCCTGTTATGGCGAAACGGCGGCCGAGGCATGGCTCGTTCCCCAACTTTATGAGCTTGGCGATTTTGAAGGCTTGAAGGGACAGGCGGACAGGCACCAGCTTGCCAAGACCGCGAAAATCATCGTCACCGAGTTCTATTACCTGAAAACAGACGAACTTTTGTTGTTCTTCTATCATTTCAGCGCAGGCAGGTACGGCCAGTTTTACAGCTATTTCACGCCTTCTGTCATTATTCGCGGACTGCGTGATTTCCTCAAAGAACGTGCAAGGGCTTTCGAACAATATGAACAAGCTGTGCGTGAACGCACATGGCAGGAAGCAAAGCGCAAGGCCGTTACATACGAGAAGTACATTGCAAACAGGCAAAGGCGTGAAAGCTCTGTTGCCATAGGGGAAAATACAGCGGAATAAAAGCGGTATTTTCAGGACTGGCAAGTTTATGTTTTCGTCCACGAAAACCGTCCTGTTTTTATACAGCCCCTTCCTTACTTGAAATTAGTTACAAACCAAAAACATATCACAACATTATGGCAACAGTAAAACTAAGATTACGCCGCTCAACGGTGGCAGGCAAGGAGGGCACGCTTTACTTCAGGGTTACGCACGGGCGTATATCACGGCAGATAAACACCGGGTACAGGATATTCGCTTACGAATGGAACGGCAGCACGCTGAAGCTCCCCGATGCGGACGGACAACAGGAACGCAGGAGTTATCTCTTTTCGATAGAAGAGAAAATAAAGAGGGATATGGTACGCATCAATGGAATCATACGGCAAATGGATTTGTCAGGCAAGGAATATACAGCCGCGCAAGTAGTTGACGCATTTCTTACGGCAGATGGCAACGGAGGGGAACTCAATGGGTTTGTGCGCACCCTCACTTTAAACCTGAAACGCATCGGCAAGGAACGCCTTGCCGAAACATATACCACGACGGCCAACAGCTTCATGCGGTTCTGCGTTGGGCGCAGCGACTTGCGTTTCAATGAAATCAGTCCGGAACTGATAATGGAATATGAGGCTTGGCTTGGCGAGCAAGGTCTTGTGCCTAACACCACGTCGTTCTATATGCGCAACCTCCGGGCTATTTATAACCGCGCCGTGGAGCAGGGACAGACCATTGACCGCTCACCTTTCAGACACGTATATACAGGCATTGGCAAGACCGTCAAGCGCGCCGTGCCTGTGCAGGTAATACGCAGAATCAAGGGCCTCGACCTTTCGTTTGACCATATGCTGCAACGTTCGCGCGACTTCTTCATGTTCAGCTTCTACACTCGCGGCATGCCTTTTGTCGACATGGCGAACCTGAAGAAAACCGACCTCCGCAACGGCGTGCTTGCCTACCGCCGCAAGAAGACCGGCCAACGGCTCTACATCAAGTGGGAAAAGCCAATGCAGGACATCGTCGACCGGTACCAAGATGCCCGCTCGCCTTACCTTCTGCCAATAATAACAACGTCCGGCAATGGCGAGCGGCGGCAGTACCTGAACGCCATCCATTTGGTAAACCGCCACCTTCGCATCATCGGCGACATGGCCGGAAGCCCCATTCCGCTTACCACCTACGTCGCCCGCCATTGCTGGGCAAGCATAGCCAAGAGCCGTAACATACCCATATCCACCATCAGCGAAGCAATGGGGCACGACTCGGAAAGCACCACTCGCATATACCTCGCCTCACTCGACACCTCCGTTGTTGACGATGCCAACAGCAAGGTAATCGGTTCGATATGACCGACAAATACAAACAGGTTTATTCGCCAATAAAAACAAAAGGGCAAAGCATAATTATACGCCTTGCCCTTACAGTTTTTTTCTTATGAGAGTTAATTACCTGCCCTTGTACATCTCATCGTAATACCGTTGGTAGTCGCCGCTCGTCACGTTGTCCATCCACGCTTGGTTGTCGAGATACCAGCGGACGGTTTTCTCTATACCTTCCTCGAATTGCAGGCTCGGTTCCCAACCCAATTCCCTTTGCAGCTTGCGGGAGTCAATGGCGTAACGTATGTCATGGCCCTTGCGATCGGTAACGTAGGTGATAAGGTTCATGTCCTCGCCCTCTTTCCTTCCCAACAGGCGGTCAACGGTCTTTATTACGACCTTGATGATGTCGATGTTTTTCCACTCGTTGAAGCCGCCGATGTTATATGTATCTGCTATTTTGCCTTTATGGAAGATGAGGTCTATCGCCCTTGCATGGTCCTCCACATACAACCAGTCCCTTACGTTCTCGCCCTTTCCGTAGACAGGCAGCGGCTTCCTGTGGCGGATGTTGTTTATGAATAGGGGGATGAGTTTTTCGGGGAACTGGTAAGGCCCGTAGTTGTTTGAGCAGTTGGTTACGATTGTCGGCATTCCGTATGTGTCGTGGAAAGCACGGACAAAATGGTCTGAACTTGCCTTTGAAGCTGAGTATGGAGAATGCGGATTGTACTTCGTTTCCTCGGTAAAGAACTCCGTTCCGTAGGCATGGTGGTGTTCCGATGATGCTTTTGTTGTGAACGGCGACTCTATTCCCTCTGGGTTTGTCAGCTCCAACGCACCGTAAACCTCGTCGGTCGAGATATGGTAGAAGCGCTTTCCTTCGTAACCTTCAGGACGGCTCTCCCAGTATTCCTTTGCTGCTTGAAGTAATGTCAGCGTACCTATTACGTTTGTATGTGCAAAAGTGAACGGGTCTTTTATGCTCCTGTCCACATGGCTTTCCGCTGCAAGGTGGATTATCCCGTCAACGTTGTACTTCTCCATTAACGCTTTCACCGTAACGTAGTCACAGATGTCTGCCTTTACGAAGGTATAGTTCTCCTTACCCTCGATGTCCTTCAGGTTGGCAAGGTTGCCTGCATACGTCAGCTTGTCGAGGTTGATTATTCGGTATTCGGGGTATTTGTTTACGAACAATCGTACTACGTGTGAGCCTATAAACCCCGCTCCGCCGGTTATGATGATGTTTCTTTTGTATTCCATGATTCTTGTGTCTTTAATCAGTTAATGAAATCTTGTTTTGTAAAAAACGGCCTTTCAGCTTGCAATTCACGGCCTTTTATCCTTCAATACGTGGCCTTTTACAACGCAATTAACCGTCTTTGGGAATGTGTCTTGTATGTTGTTGGTTTTCAATACGTTAAGAAAAAGAATGATGCTTATGCCTTCAATGCGTCCATATTCCCCATGCACTTCCGTAACGAGTCCGTCCAATAGGGTATCTTCAGTCCGAATGTCTCCTTGATTTTAGTCTTGTCAAGAACGGAATATGCAGGGCGTTTGACCGGACTTGGGAACTCGTCACTATGGCAAGGCTCGATGTTGCAAGCCGTGTTTCCTGCAAGTTCGGCGATTTTCTTGGTGAAGTCGAACCACGAGCAGACTCCCTCGTTGCTGAAATGGTATATTCCACGCTTTGAATAACCGTCCGTCGGGTTCTCCTTTTCATAATCTGCAAGCACGGCCTTTATTGCCACTGCGAGGTCGTAAGCGTATGTAGGGGTTCCTGCCTGGTCAAAAACAACAGTGAGTTTCGGTTTCGTCGCAGTAAGGTTGAGCATCGTCTTCACGAAGTTCTTGCCGTATTCGGAATATAGCCATGCCGTCCTGATGATGACATAATCGCAGCCTACAGCCTTGATATTCTTCTCGCCCTCAAGTTTTGTCTTGCCGTAGACTCCCGTAGGCGTTCCCTTTTGGTCTTCCCTGCAAGGCGTGTTGTACGGGTCGCCACCGAAGACATAGTCCGTTGAAATCTGCACAAGCAGTCCTCCGACTTCTTTCATTGCTTCTGCCAAGAGTTTGGGCGCATCGGCATTAAGTTTCCTGCATAACGCTTCATCACTCTCTGCCTTATCTACGTTAGTATATGCGGCGCAATTGACTATGCACCGTATGTCCTTTTCCTTGACTATTTTCTTTATAGCGTCGGCATCGGTTATATCCAAGATTGTCGTTTCAACGCCTTCAACCTCGACAACATCCGTAAAGGTGTAGCTGTCGTTCGTGTCTTTACTAATTATGCGCATTTCGTTGCCAAGCTGGCCGTTTGCGCCTGTTACAAGTATGTTCATGTTGTTTGTTTTTCTTAGGAGCAAAGGAGTAAGGAGAGGAGGAGTAAGTAGGAATGCCTTGTTCAATTAATAATTCATAATTTTATTGGTTTTCTCACCTTCTCACTTTCCCACCTTCTCACCGTCCTTTTACCTTTTTACTTTTTTACCCTTTTACCTTTAAAAGACGAAGGGAGGATTGAAGTCTTTCAGCAGCGGATGCTTCGTATCCTTTTCGCTCAGTATGGCGTGTTCGGTAGGTATGCACCAGTCAATTCCAAGGCTATTGTCAAGTATGCTTATGCCACCGTCCGCCTCGGGATGGTAGAACTCGTCACACTTGTACTGGAACACCGCCGTTTCGCTCAACACAGCAAAACCGTGGGCAAAGCCTTTCGGGATGAAGAACTGCCTGTGGTTGTCCTCGGTCAATTCAACCGCCACGTGCTTACCGTATGTGGGCGAGCCTTTCCTTATGTCAACCGCAACATCCAGCACTTTTCCCCTTACGCATCTTACCAACTTAGCCTGTGTGTATGGCGGACGCTGGAAATGTAGCCCCCTCATAACTCCATACGAAGACATACTCTCGTTGTCCTGAACAAAAGTCACATGCCCGACTTTCTCCTCAAATTCCCTCTGCGAGAAGCTCTCGAAGAAATATCCCCGTGCGTCCTTGAAGATGCGTGGCTCTATGATTACCACGCCCTCTATGTCTGTCTTTATTACTTCCATCGTTTTTAATGTTTATTTTATTTGCAAACCGGCTTCTCCCCTCGGGGAGATTGAGAGGGGGCTTTAATACTCCAAGTTTTTCGTTATGTCGTCCTCTCTTTCGTCAAGAATGGACATGAGGTACTTCCCGTAGTCGTTTTTCAACATCGGCTGTGCCACCTCTTTTAGTTTGTCTGCCGTTATCCATCCTTTGCGATAGGCAATACCCTCAAGACAGGCGACCTTCAATCCTTGCCGTTTTTCCAATACTTCAATAAAAGTCGATGCCTCCGACAATGAGTCATGAGTTCCCGTGTCAAGCCATGCGAAGCCACGAGCCATAGTCTGTACTTTCAGCTCCTTGTCCTTTAGGAACTCTTGGTTTACCGTAGTGATTTCCAGCTCACCGCGTGCCGACGGCTTTATGCTCTTTGCAATGCTGACAACTTTATTCGGATAAAAGTACAATCCAACAACGGCATAGTTGCTCTTCGGGTGTTCCGGCTTTTCCTCGATGCTAAGGCAGTTTCCGTCCCTATCGAACTCAGCCACGCCATAACGCTCGGGGTCGCTAACCCTGTAACCAAATACCGTTGCCTTGCCGTTCTCTTCTGCATCAACGACCGCCTGTTCCAGCAAGTCATTAAGTCCTGCGCCATAGAAGATATTATCCCCAAGCACAAGACAAGCGCAATCATTCCCGATGAACTTCTCTCCGATAATGAAAGCCTGGGCCAGTCCATCCGGCGATGGTTGCTCCGCATACTCGAACTTCACCCCGAAGTTACTTCCGTCACCCAACAGCCGCTTGAACCCCAGCAGGTCGTAAGGTGTCGAGATAATCAGTATTTCCCTGATACCAGCGAGCATCAGCACCGAAATCGGATAGTAAATCATCGGTTTGTCGAAAATCGGGATAAGCTGCTTGCTGATTCCCTTAGTGATAGGGTATAAACGAGTACCGCTGCCACCGGCCAATACTATTCCTTTCATAATTCAGGATTTATGTTGGTTTTACTTATTTGCCAATTCTGAATATACATCCTTAATTTGGTCTGCAATCTTCTCCCAGTCGTATTTCTTCATGTCGTAATCAATATGCTGCAGTGGTTGTCCGATGACAGCTTTCAGCTTTTCCTCCAATGCGTCTACATTACCGACAGGGAAATAATCGCTTTCAGGCAAGCCTACTTCCTTGTTTG
>ERZ779669.233-NODE-233-length-35959-cov-11.394747_pt1 | contig 35959 bp, 41 predicted proteins | sample MGYA00511372_ERZ779669 | MGnify/ENA primary metagenome ERZ779669 (study PRJEB29588, sample SAMEA1967891) | human gut metagenome | biome: human gut; feature: human-associated habitat; material: faeces | place: Denmark | collected 2008/2010 ... | reverse complement strand
ATAATATATTTACCTATATTATAACAAATTTTGATAAATATACAACAAATTTCAGAGGCAATGGCTTTATCATAATATCCTGGTGCATTTTCTTGCTCCATAACTATTGAATTTTATGTAAAATTATGTAAAATATATCAAAAAGTGACAGGAGGTAATAGAAGTTGTTTTGGGACGTTGATAAGATCCGGCACATCCGGGAAGAAAAACATATAACAAGAGAAAGGCTAGCAACTATGACAGGTATACCAATACAGACTTTGGCAGATTGGGAACAGCACCGGCATTCTCCGGTCAGGGTTAATGATCTGCAGAATATCGCAATTGCTCTTGATTGCTATTTGGATGATTTTGTTGTTGACGGAAAACACATCTAATTTGGGTTACGAAAATCCCTGGGTCTCATCAAACCCAGGGATTTTTACCTTATTAACTATATTTATCTAAAGAACTCGACACCTCCATCTGTAAAGAGATAGGTAAGAGCCCCATGGAACCATTTTACATTATCAGGGTCAGAGTAATCCGGATTCATAAAATACAATGCGCCCATGCTTCGATCAGCTCCATTTAAGGCTTTATCCACTGCATTTCTGGTTGCCTGCTGTATAGTTACTTTATAATATCTGCCGTTCCATACAGGGGAAAACTGATGTCCGGCAAAAACTACGTCATATATTGAGTTTGGAAATTTATCGCTTGCAACACGGTTTAAAATGGTGTCTGCAACAGCAATCTTAACTGATTCTGAGCTCCCTCCAGCTTCTGCTTCGACGATTCTGCATAAAATTTCGTAATCATCTTCTGAAAGGGAAGATGAATTTGAGCGTCCAGCAATTATGCGCCGCGCACAAATAAAATCTTTTCGATATGTTACTTTGCTTATTTTAATTCCATCGCGTGGATTAGAGGCATTTATCATCTTTCCATTCCCAATGTAAATGCCAACATGGCCATCATAGCAAATTATGTCACCTGGAAGCGCGACAGACTCATCCCATGTATCCCCACATACATCATATCCTACACTTCTTTGGGCAAAAGAACTATGTGGGAGAGAATATCCAAAGTGTTCATAGATTTTCATTACAAAGCCAGAACAGTCGCAACCGTCAGTTAGACTTTCCCCTCCCCACACATACGGGTTCCCTAAAAACTGCATAGCGTAATCCACTACCTCCTGCATAAGAGAAGTATAATCATCAGATGGAATGTCTTCGATGGTTGGTTCCGGCTTCTGCGCTGCCTCATATTCGTCAGATCCACCATATGTAGGCAAGGCTTCATCAGCATATTCGTCCTCATATAATACAAGATCGGGTTCTTCTGCTGTTTTAAACAGGCTTTTAACAGATACATCCGAACGGCTTATATATCCGGTTGTTTTACCAATTGCGACCTGATATGTTCCTTCATCGCCAGTTCCATCCACTTTCACCTTATTATTTTTTGGAAGAACCATAAGAACTGCACCGGTTCCGTCTTTATTCTCATGAACAAACGATGTATTTACGCCGATAGTTGCTTCTTTACTAAAATTTTTTTTCGCGTATTCCTCTGCATCTTTTCCAGTCATAAGAGAATCCTTCGACATAAAACCGGTATAATAGCCGGAATTAACAAGATACCAGTCCTTCCCTTCTCCCAGAATTTCTCCAGCTCCACCCGCAGGTAACATTCCAACAAGCGATCCTTTCAAATCGTTTGTCTTAAACATGAACAGCGATTTTTTGCTTTTGGAAACTACAAGTTTTTTCCTGTCATGTTCATCTGATGTGGACTTTTTATTAGAATCTGTTGAATCATCTATAGAATTCATATCATTGACAGACTCATCAAGAAGACCAGATGCAGCTGCAGAAAAACCTGCCTGTGGAGAAACTATGTTTTCTCGAAGTATATCGCTTTCCTTCATCTCAGCAGAAATCGCCGGAATAAAGGAAAACATCATACAGACTGAAATTGCTGACAAAATAATTTTGCTTTTCATTTTTTCCCTCTTTCGTTCATTGATGGGAAAGTATATGCACAAATGCTCATAAATTGTCAACACCAAAAAGATACTGATAATTATATATTTTTGAGTAATTACAGGTTCCCATGGGCAGCTGCATGATACTTCATTTTCTGTTGTCATTTGTGGCGGTGAGTGATACTCCTTTTCCAACAGACATCAGCGGCGGCACATTTACGACCTCACAAATGATGCTCTTCCGGTCCAGGCACCGCAGTATTTAATTTACCGAATGAGAGATGCCGTGGATGCCATACCTGCGAAAATGCAGCCAAGCCAAGTAAAGCAAAAAAGATGGAACAGGGGTAATCCCAAATGTTCCTTCTTATGTGCGATACGGATAGTTATTGTTCTTACATAATAATTTCCATTTGATTGCTTAAGCTTACCGAAAAACCGGAAAATACAAAGGAAAATACCAACCGCTTCCATTATTCATTGACGATGTATATTCCGATTTTTTAATGGTTTTAAAATATAAACGATTATTTTTATATGAAATATCATAATCGTAGATATTAAGGCCATCCGGATCAAAAGCTGAGTCTTGCTTTATTCCATCAATGTAACAAGTGGCGTTTTCAGATTTAGCTTTCTTAACAGTTTTCGCCTTTTCGTTTGCTTCTTTTTCAACAATTTCAGATATTTTATCTATTCTCTGCATATCTTTAGACCAAATTTTATCCATAATGCCTATTATGCATATTCCGAATACAAGTGCAAATGCGAATATGACAATAAGTTCTAATAAAGTTGCCTTTCTCATAAATTACTCCTTTCACAAATTTCCATTTTTATTAAATCTTTCCTTTCGCATAAGTTTTTCCATTCAAAAATTTTTATGTAAGTATTTATTGATTGCGTTCTCCACGTCAGATAATCGCACCCATTGGTCTACTTCTTTATCTCCTTTGTAAATTGGTGCATCTTCCTGTTTTGCGGACTCAGCAACTTCTGCCAACACCGCAACAGAATAATTTATAAGGGTATCTGCCTTCAGATTCTTTCCATCCAAGATTTCATAAACTTTTTGAAGTTCATCAAGGGCATATTCTTCACCAAACGAAGATATACGATCTGTCTTTTCCTTAAGTCTTAAAACCAGATCTTTTTTCTGAATAAACTCTTTTGCGGACTGTTCCGTTGGAAAAAGCCGGGAATTGTACCCATCAGTAATCTCTGTTTGTTTCGTTATAATCGTGACATCCGGAAATGATAAAAATTTAAGTATTTCTTTCTTTGCTCTCCTTGAAAGCATTTATTATCTCAAGTACTTCTTCTGTGGTTAATCTTTCTTTGTATGTCAATACATTAGATAAATGTTCAACTAATTTTATATTACAGCTAAGTAATTCTTTGCATTCTTGATAAAAAGCTTTTGATATATCTATAAGTTGATCTTTCAGTTCGTCATCTAATAGTGTTTTGCTCCGTTCTGGATTAATCATAGTAATGTAGCCCTTAATTAATTCCGTCGCATTTTTAAAATCTGAATTAGATCCGAGAAAAGAACCTGCATTATAATGTCCAAATATTAATTCTTCTGCTATTGCTCCTGCGTATTTAATAAGTATCATGCTTTTCACAACTTCTGCATTTACTACGCTATCATATCCCGATACTACATTTGATTCGCAAAGAGAAGCATTCACAATAATTGTATCTGCATTTTTTAAATAAGACATTACTGCATGACCTGCTTCGTGAACAGTAATCATTTCTCTTATATTCTCATACTTTTTTTCTTTATTTCCTATTTGCGCTTTTCCATACGGCTTTGCATTTACAACGTCTTCCTTAATACTACCAATTAATTTTTTAAAAAAATATGTAATTACTACTACAGTTAATAAATTCGTATATATTATGCTAACTACACATTTAATATTGTCTTTTGTTGGTTCTAATTCATTATCATAAAAGAAAAATAGTAATAAAGATATACCACACGCCAGAATAAAATATTTAACCACTGTCGTAAAAATAACATATATTTTAGTATACATATCGCAATTAATATGATTACAATTTCTACATCTAAACATTGATTTTTTGCTACACTGATTCATACAATCCCTCCCTATTTTGATATCAAATAGACTTTTCCATTCTTAAATTTGATATCATAATCTTTTAATCTAATGCCATCAATATCAAACTCATCACTTGTTGGTTCACCATCTATTACAATCTTCGCTTTACCAGATGCGGCAAGTTTATGTAATTTCTCTTCCTGCTCTTTTCTTGTTTGCTTTTTATGATTAGATTGTTTTTCTGTCTCTACTGCCTAACTCTGCTGTTCCGTATCTAGTTGCTCTTCAAGTTTGTGTAGTCTAGCAGCTCCAGAACTTGCTGCATGCTGTCCAAAAACATAAATAAAAACGAAAAGCAATATCGTCAACAATGTCACAATAAACTTTGCAGCAGGACTTAGAACATCATCAAATACTTTATCAATTACAAATTTTGTGACAATAGCTATAATTATCAATACAACGTTATTCATGGTTAAAACCTCCAAGTGTTGAAATCCCTGTTACAATATCAGCAACTGCTAAAATAATAAAACATATGCAGATACGTAAACTACTTTTTCTAATCCTTAATTTATAGGTTACAATTTGCACAAACAAGATAATACAAAGAGTCAATAAAATTAACCCACTTATCAGTAAAACAAAGGTACGATTTTCATAAATCTTCACCAGCCTCTCATTTAAATGCATATTTAATTCATTCCGTCGACTTCCCATAAAAATTTCCCTCACTTTAATATTTCAAATAACTTTTCTGAACCGATTTCTATTTTGATGACGCCATTCTCAATGGATTGCCTGATTTCTTCCCGAATACGTTCCCGATCTTCCTTAACCGCTTCCCGTAATTCTTCTTCGGAACAAATCCACTCACTCATATATGACATTTGCATCTCCTTATTATTCGTTCTAATTTGTTCTTGCTAAGCACAGAAATATTGCGGTGCATACACCAGATGTGATTCCAATAAACAATGGAAAAGCATCATTTATAAGTGCCAATTTAAAACTAATCCATGTATCATGTTTTATTAATTTTACTAACAGAGAGCATATTACAAAGAAAATAATCGACAAAACGATGATAAAAGTAAACTTTTCTGCAAACTTTTCCATGATCATTATTCCTTTCACAAATTTTAACATAAACAGGGAATTAGAAATATACCATTAGCACGATAACAATTTAAAATGTAAAAGGATATTTCACTATTATTTCCGCAAATATTCATAAGATCGGACAGACAAGAATCCATAGAAATCCCTAATGTGCGCAGTATGTTCAAGATTTTCTTGGTTTTTTTAGGTTTTTGATATTTTCCCAGATATGCAATCAGATCAGAAACCATAAGATCATTTTTTTTCACACTTGAATTCCATGTGGCTTGTCCGATACAAAATGTCAGATCAGACAGATCAATTATATTTTTGTCAGAGAGGGAGATAATTTTTAAAACCCTATCGAGTACACATATGCGATATTCCGAGAACAATGTAGAAGATCTTCGGAAAAAATCATCTGTAAGTAATCTGTGAAGACGACAAAATATACCGTTTACGGTCGCCTTCGACACAGTTACATGCGGAAATTCATTGTAATTGATTCCCAATAATTCAAATGCTTCGCCTGGAGCCTCTCGCATACTTATAAAAGAAACAATAAAATCAGCAATAAGGACTGCCTGGGCATCTTCATACACTAGATTGAATGGTACGATGTTGTTATCGCCCAGATATGATTTTTTTAATACTACAAATATTTCATCGGAAATTTCCTCAACCGTAATTTCTTTTTTTGCCACAAGATGGCTGAAATAGGAATTTAATAAGCTGGCGGTCCACTTGAATGGGTGAGAACCGGTTCCTGTAGTTGGAACAGGATATGGAATTGTATCTGGGGGATTTGAAAATTTATTTTCCATTGTATTTTCCATGGGTAAAACCATCCTTTCGTTCAGATTGGAAAGATTATACCCATAAACCCCCATAAAAAGTCAATGATAATAGGAAATAAAATTGAAAGTTTCAAAAGTTAATATTTGATACTGATATGTGAATAGTCACAGGGAGCAAGATCCAGTCCATCAATAACACCATCAAAACGCGAAACCCATTTTTCGCTGGAGAGGCCGGCATACTTTACCAGATCTGCATTGGTAACACCACCCTGTCGCATATAGATGATTGCTGCATTTCTTATATCCTGAAAGGTAAAAGTTTTGGAAAGATCTGCCCGGTCCATAATGCTCCTTAAACGGTATTGCAGAGTCCGTGTCAGTAATTTTTGATTTTTTGAATTCCGAAACAGAAAGTCTTCACCCGGATACTGATCGACATAACGGAAAAGAATCTCTTTTACATCATCTGGTATTTTTACTACCCTTGGTGATTTTGAACCTTTTACGATAAAACACATGCGCCCAAGATCATCTTCGACTACATCTGAAAATTTTAAATTGCATATTTCCGAAACTGTAAGTGCACAGCGGAAACAGATAGATATGATGGTAAACATCATTATATCATCTTCTGTAGCCGATAAAACCGTATTCATCTGCTTTATAGATGGAATATCTGATTTATGGATATTATCCGAGTATTCCGGAAGATCAACAAAAACAAATGGACTAAGATAGTTCTTAAGGTCAAAATGCTGTGCGTTTTTCTCAATATAGGAAGCAACTGATCTGCAGGCACTCAAACGCAAGTGGAGATATTTCGGCTCGTAGCTTTTTGTCTCTGCAAGCTGAGAAAAATAATTCTGTGCCTCTGATTCATCTATAGCCGTAAAATCCTTTTTAAGATAATTGCAAATATCTGAAATGTATTTGAAATAGCTTTTTCTTGTACGGACTTTCTTTAAAGTCATTTCATAATGCGGCCAGATTTTTGCGACAAAATTGTCAGATAAATAGCTGTTTGTTTGCATATCATTCATGGCAGATTCCTCCTATAATAGAATTATAACATATAAAAAGGGAAAAACAAACATACATTCGACCATGCTTTTGAATATTGTTGATCTAATGTCAGACAAATTATTTTTTCTTCTCAACTGGATTTTTATATAGTATTCTTCGCTGTGAGGAATGTCTGCTGACTATTTCAAGAGTAGATTTATTCTCAAAGGCTACTTTCCAGTTGCAGGGATTCAGGTGGTTTCTTTTTATAAGATCGGCCTGCTCTTTGGTTGGATAATCTTTTGTCACTTAACATCACCTTCTTTTTGTAATTCGTATATTGTTCGTCATGTGTCTAAAAGAACGAATTCCCCACACTCTCCTCTGCACTTCGCAACTCTCTACTACCCCAAATCCTCTATACACATTCTCAAATAATTCTCATAAAAAAGAGATCCAGACACTACAACAAATTCCACTACTGCTGCTCTTCCAAAGAATGGAATTAAAATGAAAAACCTTCCTTGTCTGCCCCCGAAGGGGTCCTCTCCCGAGAATAAGAGAGAGAAAAAGAAAGAAGAATAGAAAGAGGTGCGTGCACACACGCAAAGGGAAAAGGAATAACAATCAGGAGAAAACGCAGCGTAAAGATATTTCGCAGCATTTGTCACATGACGAATTGTACACGAATTTATTATATGCGGCAATCGCCGGAGCCGGCCGTGCGCTGGGCTATGTCTGTGCACCGAGCATGTTCCAGAAAGTGATTGCAGCCTGTGTCGGCAACACTGGGGATATTGAATTATATAAGAAAAACCGCGATCTGCTTTACGATGGCCTGACAAGGATCGGCTATGAATGTTTTAAGCCACAGGGCGCTTTTTACATGTTTGTGAAAGCATTGGAGCCGGATGCAGATGCATTCTGCGAGCGTGCCAAGGATCAGGATCTTCTGATCGTATCCGCGACCGGATTCGGCTGTCCGGGGTATGCGCGTGTGTCCTACTGTGTCGATTACGATATGATTAAACGCTCCTTTTTGGCATTTGAAAAATTGTATCAGAGTTATCGTTAGGGGAAATTATGTCAGACAGTAAACGAAGAGAACACATCTGTTTCACCGGATATGTGCAGGGGGTAGGGTTTCGCTACCGTCTGTCGCATCTGGCCCAGTACTATGGTGTGACCGGATGGGTAAGAAATGAATATGATGGATCGGTCAGTGCCGAACTACAGGGGCTTGTCGGAGAGATTGATCAGATTATCCAGCAGTTGAAACAGGACAGATATATTGATATTACCGGGATGGAGCGGCAAAACATACCACCGGATGAACAGGAAAATGGCTTTCATATCCGGTATTAGCGGAGTGAAAAGGGATGGAGAAATGAAAAAGAATATGATGGTATTTTGGATATGTTTACTGCTTGCAATCCTGAGCATGATTTATGCAGTGATGGTTCATGCGACCGGTTCCGGCACCACTTTTTTCCTTATATGGATTGGCATCGGGATCGTGGTGTTTCTGTTTGGAATTTCCGTGTACATGGAAGTGTGGAAAAAGGCACCGCATCCGATAAAAATCTTTGCAGGAATGATTGTCTGTATCGGACTGCTTGTGTTTTGTATCGTAGAGGGCTGTGTGATCAGCCAGATGCACGCGGATGGACGAGGGGGGCTCGACTATATTATCGTACTTGGCGCACAGGTGAGAAAGGATGGTCCGAGTCCGGTTCTTAAATATCGTCTGGATAAGGCTGTGGAATATCTGAATGAAAACCCGGACACGGTCTGCATTGTTTCCGGAGGACAGGGAAGCAATGAGCCGTGGTCTGAAGCAGAGGGAATGGCACGGTATCTGCAGGAAAAAGGCATTGATACTGCGCGGATTTTGCCGGAAGATAAATCGCAGACAACCGAGCAGAATATCACGAACAGTAAAATGCTGATGAAAGAAGGCGCATCCGTTGGCATTGTGACCAACAATTTTCATGTATTCCGCGCCTTACAGATTGCAAAAAAGTACGGACTTTCCGATGTCTGTGGAATTGCGGCGGATTCCACACCAAAATATCTGCCGAACAATATGCTGCGGGAATTTTTTGCAGAGATGAAGTGGCTGTTATAGAGAAAAATGGGGAACACCTTGCACAAAGCAGAGGTGTTCCCTGTTTTTTCACACTGTCCGGCCAGATGTGTAAAATCGTGTGAAAAACGGAGGTAATGTTTATGAAAAAAATGGCAGCTTTTCTGATGGCGTTTACTTTGGCATGTACCAGTAGCCCGGCGGATCTGCATATGGGCGCAGCAACCGAAACCGTTTATGCAGCACAGGCAGTCGCAATCAGTTCCGAGGCCGATCTGGTTGCAATGCAGGAGAATCCGGATGGAAATTATTATCTGGCGAAAGATATCACAATTAAGGGGAATCTGAATCTGTTTCCGAATTATTATGATTATGATACAAAGGTGCAGCACGAGGAGTGCTTCACGGGTTCCCTGGATGGCAAAGGACATACGATTAAGGACTATACGGGAATGGGACTGTTCAACAATGCAAAAAATGCAACGTTTAAAAACATTGTTATGACAAATGTGACGATTCAGGGAAAAGAACTGGGAGCAGCCCTGGTATATCAGGCGGAAAAGTGCAGGTTTTCCAATATCACAGTATCCGGAAAAGCGACAATCGGTGGTGCCGGAATTGTCGATAGCGCACGATCCTGTGATTTTACCGATTGTACCAGTAAAGTCAATGCAGATATTAAAGTAACGGATGCGTTGCCAGGCTATTTTGCCGGAATCTCCTGGGGAGATGAAAATTCCAATTTCAGGAATTGCCGGAATAAGGGCAATATCACATTGACAGGAGCATGGAATGAGGATACTTCGTTTTCGGTATATGGTATTGCCATGATCACGAAGAAAATAGAAAAGTGTGTCAATACCGGAAATCTTACAATTAAGAATACAGCAAAGGGAGATGCAGGATTCGGGCTTGAATTTGAGGCTTGCGGTGTTGCCGGAACGTGTTATGGACAGGCTAAGGGATGCGGCAATACCGGTAAAATTTCTGTAACAAATCAGGGAGGAAAGACCTCGCGCGCGGAAGTCAAAGTGTGTGGTGTAATCGGATCGTCCGCTGTAAAAAATAAACAGTGCTATAACAAGGGTGCGGTTTCCTTTACCGGTGTCTGCTCCGGAAGAGACTATGAAGGAGATAATGAAGTTGCGGGTGTAGGATTTGCAGCGTCAATGAGCGAATGTTACAATACCGGAAAGATTACCGTCAATACGAAAAACGGATTTACCAATGTTGGCGGTGTAAGTTACTGTGGAACGAAGATTAAAAACTGTTATAATACAGGAACGGTCAGCCTTACCGGAAAAGGTTATGCAGGTGGTGTTGTCGGAGAATTCAGCGACGGAAGCTGCAATTACAACGTAGGAAAAGTTACGGCAAAAGGAAAATATGCCTTGGCTGGTGAGATCGCCGGTTATGTATCAGGGGAAAACACCGTATCGGATAATTATTATACCGGTTCCGGAAAGAAGAGCGGACGCGAGTATACAAGCTGGGTACCATATCAGTCAAAGGCAAAGAAAGTTTCTTCCATTACGTCAGCAAACTGTCCGAAATTGTCATCAAAGTACTGGACCTATTCCAGCAAGCATAAGAGACTTATCTTAAAGAATAACAAAGAGGCGTAAGAGAGAATGTGTATGACCTTGTTCCGACACCGGGCGAAGGAAAGGAAAAAGTTATGAAAGTTCTGTCGAAATATCTGTACGGCAGTGAGGAAAACACGAAGGGGAAAGTATATGCGACCTATGGACGCGCGATCCCGAAAGAATGGGTGCCCCGTGAGATGCCACAAAGCCTTAAAAACTATGGGGTCAAGGCTCATGCTGTGGTTCACACCCAGACAGCAAAAGTCTATTTTTATCCGGGTGAGACATCTGTCAACTACCATAAAAAGCGGATTGAGGAACTGAGTCAGACTGCCCAATGATGCAATTATTATTGACAGTATGACGTCATATAAGGGGGAAGCCGTGACTTTGAAGAAAGGCAACGGCAAAAATCATAAAGTGACAGTGCCTGCTACCAGCATTGTGTGGGACGGTAAAGTAGTGGGAATTCCATGTTATAAGATCGATGGAGCATATTATGTGTCAGCGGCAGCAATTGCAGAATTGACAGACTCACGCTTCGAAGATACTCATTATGGATGGAGTATAGCACCACTCCTGCCGAACAAAATAGACGCTTATGGCTAAAATTAAAGAAACATGGAATTTGTGTTGCGGTGAAGGTGAGGAAAACGATTGATATTCTGTTTGAAAAATGCTACACTATTACCAGATTTTGTGAAAATCCGCTAAAAGCAGAAGATGACTGGATAAAAGACTATGCACTGGAAGAGGAAATATGATAATTATAATTGTAGTGCATTTTATGAACCATCCTATGTGATAGCAAGGGCATATCAAAATGGAAGATTTTCATTTGGTGGGAGGGATAAGATGAAGAAAAAAATTGCGTTGATAATCACAATTGCGGTATGCATAGTATCCGTATCAGCAAATGTTTATCAGTACAGGGTGATACAGAATAAAAACGCGTCTATAACATGGAACCAAAAGGTTGTGGATCAGATGTTTCAGGGGGAACTGGCATACATAGGGGATCAGATGATTCGATTAAGCAAGTGTGAATCCGGAGAAAAAGACACAGAGATCGGGAGAACGTTGGGGTATTGCCTGGATGCATTCAGTATGTATCCAGGCACAAGTTATGGAGTATCTGGAAAGGAACATGATGTTCAACAGATGGTGGCTGAGTTTAGAGATTATCTGGAAAATTTACAGTCCGATGAAACACTGTGGAAAAATGCAAAGAGTGGTGACTTAGATCGGTTGCATGATGCGTGGTCAGAGGTACTTACGCAGATTGATAAGGGAAAGAAAGCCCGTGTTGCAGCAGCTTCAAAAGTGAGACAGATATTGGAAGAATGTGCAGCGGTCGATACATCGGGAAGATATGATAATGCAGAAAACTGGTACCAGTGCTGACTTGACAGTGCAAGAGTAAAATCCACCGGCTTTTAAATTTTGTTGATATTGGGGCTGTAAAGATTTACCATCTTCTCAGTTGTGTGGGTGTATTGCACTGTGAAAATCCGCTAAAAGTAGAAGATGACTGGATAAAAGACTATGCACTGGAAGAGGAAATATGATAATTATAATTGTAGTGCATTTTATGAACCATCCTATGTGATAGCAAGGGCATATCAAAATGGAAGATTTTCATTTGGTGGGAGGGATAAGATGAAGAAAAAAATTGCGTTGATAATCACAATTGCGGTATGCATAGTATCCGTATCAGCAAATGTTTATCAGTACAGGGTGATACGGAACAAAGACGCCCAGATTGTATGGAACCAAACGACAGAGGATCAGATGTTTCAGGGTATTCTGGGACACATACAGGAGGAGATTTTATATTTACAAACATGTGAGCCGGACGAAAAAGATTTTAGGATCGGGGTGGCGTTTGGGTATTGCCGTGAGGCTGTAAACGCGTATATAACAACAAGTTATGGGGCATCATGGAAGGAACATGATCTTCAACAGATGGTGTCTGAGTTTGAAGGGTATCTGGAAAATTTACAGTCCGATGAAACACAGTGGAAAAATGCAAAGAATGGTGACTTAGATCGGTTGTATGATGCGTGGTCAGAGGTACTTACGCAGATCGATAAGGGAAAGAAAGCCCGTGTTGCAGCAGCTTCAAAAGTGAGACAGATTTTGAAAAATTGTGCAACGTCCCCAACCTCATAATGAGAAATTTTCGTTGAATTCGACCTTTGAATGCCCTCTTTTCCTTGTGGTACAATAGAAATACAGGGAAAAGGGGGAATTATCTTGTATCAGATAGGAGAATTTATTGTCAAAGCTGCAAACGGAGTATGTGAGGTAAAGGATCTGGTGCATCTGGATTTTTCAGATACAGATTCTAAAAAACTGTACTATCACCAGCAATGATCCGGAGCGTCTGGTGGGGATCATCAAACTGATCTGCGACCGGAAAGAAGAGCGTGTCCGGCAGGGCAGAAAAGTTACGGCGGTGGATGGGCGTTATTTTAAACTGGCAGAGAATCTGCTGTATGGGGAACTGGAAGTGGCACTGGATAAAGACACAGAGGAAATCCACAGGCTTATTCAGGAGCAGTGTGGGTAATCCCATAATTTAATCGTTTTAAGCTTCCCTTCTGGAAGGTATATTCCGGCGTGTGAAACGGATAGGTGACTTCATCTTCATAATACCATGGGTCATCTTCGTGCGCCGGATTTTTTAATACATGAAATTGTTGTGCCGGCATATATCCCTGTGCAAGCAGGAAGGCTTTTTTGCCGTCTGCATTTTCGCACAGATCAACGACCATCACAACATGCCCCGGATTTCCGCCTTTTAAAAACACATCTCCCACCTGCAGATCAGATAGCGGGATCGGCTGTGCTTCGGTATCCATGGAGGCGGTACCGGCATAAGAAAAAACGATACGCAGATAGTCTTTCAAACTGTCGTAGGAAGTGTCCGGCTGTGCACTTTTGATCCAGCTTACATTATTTCCGTTTACACGGATACGGTAACCGTTTGCCCACTTCGTATACTGGGCGTCAAATCCATTCGTAAAATGAAAAGCAATGCGATCGTATTGCTTTGTACTCCAAAAATATTCTGCATATACCCGGATGACGGAATCCGCGCATTGCTGGAGATCCTCATGTTCAAGTGGGAGATCAAATACGGCAACATGAGCCTTTTGATTGCGTTTTTTACTGCCGTCATATAATAGAACGGGACTTTGATCAGGCTCCATGGCATAGTTTCGCAAAAACTCTGCAAGACTTCCGTCGGCTTCTTTGGTTCTTGTGTAACCGTCCGGTGTGTGGATGCGGCTTTCTAATGTCATGCCGGAAGCGTCAATCAGAGAAAGCGTGGAAGAAGTTTCCGTTTGTGCTGGTCCGGCCTGCGGTTCTGTCTGTCTGGAAATAGTTTTCTGTGAATCCGTCTGTGAATGGCTGGCATGACAACCGGTGAACGTGATGCCAAGGGATAGGATGCCGATTCCGAATAATAATCTTTGTACTAATTTTTTCAATGTTTTCTTCCTCATTTAAATATAATCTATGACAGAGCATACCACACTTTTGGAGAAAATAATAGAAATTGTTCTTGACAGGTAAAAACGTGTTTGATAATGTTATTTCATAAAGTCATATTGTTTCTGAATATTATATTAGTAAATGTCAATAGGAACAAATCACGGGGGATTCTCCCACGACTCCATGAAATTTAAAAACAGAATGAAGGGTTACATGATAACTTGACATACTACTATTGAATAGGGTAATGTAAAGGAGAAAAGATGGTCAGAACATTTATACAGACACGCGAATTTTCCAGGAATTGGGATAAACTTGGGTTTAAGGATGAAGATTTAAGAAAGCTGGAATTAGAATTGCTGGAAAATTCTGATTTACATCCGGTAATAAAGGGAACAGGAGGACTTCGAAAGATCAGAATTCCTTTTGCAAATGAAGGGAAAAGTGGCAGTGCCCGTGTTTGCTATGTGGATTTTGTGGTTCAAGAGGTTATTTATTTGATTACCGTGTATTCTAAAAATGAAAAAGAAAATCTGTCGCAAGCTGAACGTAATGGTATCAAAAGTTTAATTGAACAATTGAAATTGAAGTTATAGGAGAAGAAATAATATGAGCGATGTATATGAAAGTATTGTGGCTGGATTACAGGAAGCCATTGAGGATGCAAAAAGTAAAGAAAAAAAACTTCCGCGCCGTGTCGTGACAGTTGTTCCTGTTAAGGAATACAATGCCAGCGAAGTAAAGAAGATTCGTAACGAAACCGGAATGTCGCAAAAGACATTTGCAAGTTATCTTGGTGTTTCCTGTAAGACTGTGGAGGCATGGGAATCTGGAATCAATCATCCGTCAGGTGCAGCAAGCCGTCTTCTGCATATGATGGAGATGGATCGAAATCTCACAAAAGAATTTCCTTTTGTATCCATAGAGGAATAATAAATAATACATGAGTGTTTTCCAAAAACCGGAAGACACTCATTTTTATTGAGAAAAATAATTCTTGCATAATACCCACAGGGGGTATATAATGCGATGCAGAAGGATACCCATACAGGGTATCGGAGAGAGAGGAGACATAATCCGAATGGAAAAAGAACATACTTGTGAATGCTGTAAGAAAAAAGAGCGTTCCGAGAAGGAACGGAAAGATATGATCAATCGCCTGAGCCGCATTGAAGGACAGATCCGCGGCATCAAAGGCATGGTAGAAAAAGACTGTTACTGCCCGGATATCATCACACAGGTAGCGGCTGCCAATGCGGCACTCAACAGTTTTAATAAAGTCCTGCTGGCACAACATATCCGTACCTGCGTCGCAGATGGCATCCGAAACGGCGAGGACGATAAAGTAGACGAATTAGTAACGATGTTACAAAAATTAATGAAGTAAGAAATGTAGGAGGCAACTATGAAGCAATATGAAGTGACCGGCATGAGCTGTGCGGCATGCTCCGCCCGCGTGGAAAAAGCCGTCTCCAAAGTGCCGGGTGTGACTTCCTGCTCTGTCAGCCTGCTGACCAACTCCATGGGAGTGGAAGGCACGGCAACCGATCAGGAAATCGTAAACGCAGTCGTTGCAGCCGGATACGGCGCAGCACCCAAAGGCGCAAAAAAAGAACAGGCCGCAGCAGAAGAGGAAGAAGCACTAAAAGACCACGAGACACCGAAATTGCGCAAACGTTTGATCGCGTCTGTCATTTTTCTTGTGGTACTGATGTATTTTTCCATGGGACATATGATGTGGGGCTGGCCGGTTCCGGCTGCCATGAAAGACAATCATGTGGCAATGGGACTCTTACAGATGCTTCTGACCATTATCATCATGGTGATCAACCAGAAATTCTTTGTAAGCGGATTTACCAGCCTGCTTCACGGTGCACCAAATATGGATACGCTGGTGGCACTCGGTGCCGGGGCATCGTTTGGCTACAGTACCTATGCTCTGTTTGCTATGACTGGAGCACAGGTGCGCGGCGATATGGACGCGGTCATGGGATATATGCATGAATTTTATTTTGAGTCCGCTGCCATGATCCTGACACTCATCACCGTCGGAAAAATGCTTGAATCCCACGCCAAAGGAAAGACGACCGATGCCTTAAAGAGCCTGATGCGGCTGGCACCGAAGACTGCGACTGTAGTGCGGGATGGGAAGGAAGTTATCGTGTCGATCACCGAAGTGCGGCAGGGGGATACCTTTGTCGTGCGTCCGGGAGAAAACATTCCGGTCGATGGGATTGTCCTAGAGGGAAGCAGTGCGGTCAACGAGGCAGCACTCACCGGAGAAAGTATTCCGGTCGACAAACAGAAAGGCTCCTCCGTCAGCGCGGCAACGACGAACCAGTCAGGGTTCCTGCGTTGTGAGGCAACCCGTGTGGGAGAAGACACCACGCTTTCCCAGATCATCAAAATGGTATCGGATGCAGCGGCGACCAAAGCCCCAATCGCAAAAATCGCCGATAAAGTATCCGGTGTGTTTGTACCAACGGTCATCACCATTGCAGGAATCACGGTCATCGTCTGGCTGCTTGCCGGAAAAGACGTCGGTTTTGCACTGGCGCGCGGGATTTCCGTGCTCGTTATCAGCTGTCCGTGTGCACTGGGACTTGCAACACCTGTAGCGATCATGGTCGGAAACGGCATGGGAGCCAAAAACGGAATCCTTTTCAAAAATGCCGTGGCACTGGAGAATGCAGGAAAAACGCAGATCGTGGCATTGGACAAGACCGGAACAATCACAACCGGGGAACCGCATGTGACGGACATTCTCCCTGCAAAGGGATATACGGAGCGGGAGCTGATGCAGCTTGCTGCGGATCTGGAGAGTTCCAGTGAACATCCGCTGGCAAAGGCGGTTATGGAGCATGCAAAGACAAGCGGTATTTCCAATACTGCAGTGCACGATTTTCAGGCATTGCCGGGCAACGGACTTTCCGCGGTGCGCGGAGAAGATCTGCTGCTGGGCGGAAGTATTTCTTATATGCAGCAGAAGGTAAGCGTGGATGCGGCCATGACAGAACAGGCAAAGAAACTGGCAGAAGAGGGAAAAACACCGTTGCTTTTTGCAAAGAATCATACCTGTGCCGGTCTGGTTGCCGTAGCAGACACGATCAAAGAGGACAGTCCGCAGGCGGTAGCTAAGCTGCGTGAGATGGGAATCCGAGTCATTATGCTGACCGGGGACAACGAGCGCACAGCAAAAGCCATTGGCGCACAGGCAGGAGTGGACGAGGTGATCGCAGGTGTTCTGCCGGAAGGAAAAGAGGCGGAGATCCGCAAACTCAGAGAACACGGCAGAGTTGCCATGGTCGGAGACGGTATCAACGATGCACCGGCACTGACGCGTGCAGACACCGGAATCGCCATCGGCGCCGGAACCGATGTGGCCATCGATGCGGCATCCGTTGTTCTGGTAAAAAGCCGTCTGCGGGATGTCCCGGCAGCAATCCGTTTAAGCCGCGCAACGCTTCGGAATATCCACGAAAATCTGTTCTGGGCATTCTTTTATAATGTAATAGGGATTCCACTTGCGGCCGGAGTGTGGTATCCTGTATTTGGATGGAAATTAAATCCGATGTTTGGCGCGGCAGCCATGAGTTTATCGAGCTTTTGTGTCGTGACCAACGCATTACGGCTGAACCTGTTTTCCGTACATGGAAAAGCAAATAAAAAGGCTGTACCGGCAGCAAAACCGACAGAAATGAAAATAAGCGAAAGTGAGGAAACAAAAATGACAAAGACAATGCATATTGAAGGAATGATGTGTGGACACTGTGAGGCAACCGTAAAGAAAGCACTTGAGGCACTTCCGGAAGTAACATCCGCAGAAGTCAGCCATGAGGCTGGCACTGCCGTTGTGACCTCATCCACGGAAGTGGCAGATGATGTATTAAAGAAAACGGTAGAAGAGAAAGATTACAAGGTTACAGCGATTGATTAAGAATGTTACAGCGGTCCAATGGAACGTGGAGCCGCCTGTTTCCATCGGAGAAGGGTGGAGTGGAACATGTATTTTTTTAATAAAAAAATAAAAATCCTGCGTGGGTTTGCACTGGTCTGTGTGCTTGCGCTGGGATTGTGTTTGACAGGGGGACTGCAAATAGCAGAGGCAAAAACAACAACATATTATGATGCATCGGCAGGCAGGCTGCACGTCAAAGGAACAAAACTTGTGGACAAAAAGGGGCATGAAGTACAGCTTCGCGGAGTCAGCACACATGGACTGAGCTGGTATCCGCAGTACGTCAATGACAAGTGTTTTGCCCAGCTGCATGATAAATGGGGAGCAAATGTCGTGCGCCTGGCGATGTATACCGAAGAGTATAACGGATACTGCAGCGGAGATGCAAAGAACCGCAGTGACTTAAAGAAACTGATTAAAAAGGGAGTCAGGCTGGCAAAGAAACATAAAATGTATGTGATCGTGGACTGGCATATCTTAAGCGATGGAAATCCGAATTCCCATAAGAAAGAAGCAAAGGCCTTTTTCAGGGAAATGTCCAGGGAATTTAAGGGTTACAACAATGTGATTTATGAGATCTGCAACGAGCCGAATAACGGTACAAGCTGGAAAGAGATCAAATCCTATGCCAGGAGTGTCATTTCCACCATTCGCAAAAATGACAAAAAGGCGGTGATCGTTGTAGGAACGCCGACCTGGTCACAGGATGTGGATCAGGCAGCAGCAGATCCGATCAAGGGGGACAATATCATGTATGCGCTGCATTTTTATGCAGCCACACACAAAACAGATCTGCGCAATAAAATGACCGCAGCCATCAACAAAGGACTTCCGGTATTTGTCACGGAATATGGAATCTGTGATGCTTCCGGAAACGGAGCCATTGACAAAAAAGAGGCAGACCGCTGGATACAGACGATGGATGAATACGGTGTCAGTTACATTGCGTGGAATCTGTCAAACAAACAGGAATCTTCTTCTATTATTAAAAGCAGCTGTCCGAAAGTCAGCGGTTTCAAGAAAAGTGAGCTGAGTGACGAGGGCAGGTGGCTGTATCACCTGCTTCGCAAGAAGGCTGGACTGACAAAGTAGTGATGGAATGATTACATAACACGGGCATGCCCGGGAAAGGAGGGAATCATGCGGATACAAAAAAGCCGGATGAGGTGTGTAGGCATCTTTTTGGCGGTTGTCATATGTTTTTTTGCGGTGCAGCAGAGCTATGGTGTGCAAAATATGTACGATATCACGCAGGCGGAGCCGGATCATCTTGCGGTACATACGATGGAGCGGCAGCAGGGTTCCTTCCTTGATATCCTCGGACGTTCCGAACTGACACAGTCCGAACAGGCGCGTCTGACCGTCCGTGCACGGGTCACGCGGCTGAATGCAGAACGCAACATCATTTTGTGGGCAGGACTTGCAAGCGGATTTGCCGGGAATGCTACCCGGATTTATCTGGCATCCTGCCGTATCGAAAACATATTTGTGCGCAGCCATGCGTGGATCATGGCATACATACACTGGCAGGATGGGGAAAAAGCTTCTGACTCTTTGAAATAAGCGACCATTTTCAAAGAGTTCAGGAGGAAAATTTCATGTTAGAAAAAGTCATTATCGTAGTTGTAGTAGCAGTTGTTGTGTTGGCCGCAGGTGTGGCATGGTGGTTCGAGAACGGATCAGCAAGCCATAATGAGGGCGGTCATGCAGCGGATGTGGACAGCAATGAACTGACAAAACTGGAAAAATAAATACATAATGAAAGAGGGAATGTTTCTGTGTGGGAACATTCCTTTTTCTTGTGCGTTTCTTTGTGTTTTGGGGACATATAGAGAAAAAGTAAGCTTGAAAGTCGCGGTGAAAGTTGCCGGAGGGACATATGTAGAAAAAGTGCATTGAAAAATCCCGAGAGAAGTTGGTAAAAGGACATATGTAGAAAAAGTGCATGAAAAAGTCCCGGGAGAAGTTGGCAAAAGGACATATATATATAAAGCGCATGAAAAAGTCCCACAGGACCTGTTTAATGGGACATAAATGAGCACTTTTTTATCATATGTCCTCTATTTAGTTCGTCATGGGACATGGACGGCTATTTTTTTCCCATATGTCCTCTATTCAGTTTGTCATGGGACATAAACAAGCATATTTGCTTTATATGTCCAGCCTGAGTTATTACATAGAAAAGTAAAGTGACATAGATGAACCTGCGGAAAGGAAATATCATATGGAAATAAAAGAAGAATTGCAGGAAAGGTTAAAAGATGCTGTTTCTGTTTTTTGAAATAATAATTGAAACTATTTAGGAAGATTAAGGCAAAATATTGAAAAATAAAATGAAAAGGTGTATTATAAAATAAATACAAGAAATTTTATATTTGGAAGAAGATCTTATTACTTACAAGGAGAAAAAATATGCAGTATATTGTAGCGTTAGATATTGGGGTCGCCTCGGTCGGATATGCAGTGATTGATAAAATGTCTGAAACGGTAATCGAAGCCGGATCAAATATTTTTCCAGAGGCATCTGCAGCAAATAATCAGGTGAGAAGAGGGATGCGTCAGGCAAGGAGATTAAAAAGAAGAGAACGGACAAGATTAGATGATTTCAAAAAGTTATGGGAATATCATGGGCTTGCTATTCCACAGGTGAAGGAAAATGACATTGTCGGGCTTAAAGTAAAGGCACTTTATGAAAGCATTTCTTTGGACGAAGTATATTTGATTTTGTATAGCTATTTGAAACATCGTGGAATATCTTATTTAGAGGACGCAGAAGATTCTTCTGTTAGCGGATCAACCGCATATGCAAATGGATTAAAATTGAATGCAAAAGAATTAGAAAAGAATTTTCCGTGTGAAATTCAAAAACACAGGCTGGAAAATATCGGAAAATACAGAGGTCAGATACAGATAGAAGATGATCAGGGAGAAAAGTTGGATCTGAGTAATGTGTTTACAATTGGAGCCTATGCGAAAGAAATTCAACAGATTTTGGACACACAGAAAAAATATCATGCGGAAATAGCAGATGAATTCTGCGAGAAATATTTAAAAATTTTTACAAGAAAAAGAAAATACTATGAAGGGCCGGGAAATGAAAAATCAAGAACGGATTATGGAAAATACACCACAAGATTAGCTGAAAATGGGGAGTATATTACCGAAAAAAATATTTTTGAAAAATTAATCGGAAAATGCAGTGTATACAAAGATGAATTGCGAGCTGCATCGGCTTCTTATACTGCACAGGAATTTAACTTGTTAAATGATTTAAATAATCTGACGGTAAATGGAAGAAAACTTGAAGAAAATGAGAAGCATCTAATTGTTGATAAGGTAAAGACAAGCAATACCATAAATATGCGCAAAATTATTGCCGATGCAATGGGAGAGAAAATTGAGGAATTTTATGGTGCCAGAATTGATAAGAGTGAGAAAGAAATTTTTCATAAATTTGAGGTCTATAATAAAATGAGAAAAGCCCTTGCGGCTATTCATGTGAATATAGAAGAATTTTCCAGGGATGATTTGGATGAAATTGGATATATTTTGACAATTAATACGGATAAAGAAGCTATGATGGAGGCGTTTGATAATTCAAGACTTGAATTGCCGGGAGAAATTAAAAATTGTCTGATCTCTCTCAGGAAAACAGATGGGGCATTATTTAGCAAATGGCATTCATTTTCATTAAAAATAATGAATGAACTGATTCCGGAAATGTACCGACAGCCCAAAGAACAAATGACTCTCTTAACAGAAATGGGCGTTATGAAGGGACAGACAGATGAATTTGAAAAAAATAAGTATATACCAGTAGATGTGGCAAGTGAGGATATTTTTAATCCTGTAGTCCGCAGATCTGTTCGTATTTCCTTTAAAATATTAAACGCGCTTATGAAAAAGTATGGAACATTAGATGAAGTGGTGATTGAAATGCCACGGGATCGCAATTCTGACGAACAAAGGAAGTGGGAAAAAGAAACGCAAAAAAAGAATGAAAAAGAACAGGAGTATATTGAAAATAAACTGGCTACAGTATATGATATCAAACTTTCATCGGCTGATTTCTCCTCGCAAAAGCAATTAAATTTAAAGTTAAAATTGTGGAATGAGCAGGACGGAAAATGTTTATATTCCGGGAAGATAATTGAACCGGAGGATTTGATTAAACATTCGGAGCTGTTTGAGATTGATCATATTATTCCTAGATCCATTTCTTTTGACGATTCCAGAAACAATAAGGTTCTTGTGTATCGGACAGAAAATCAGAACAAAGGAAATCAGACACCGTATTACTATTTAACACATGCCAATAATAAATGGTCATTTGAACAGTATAAAGCTCTGGTTATGGATTTATCAAAGAAAAAGGAGTATGGACTTTCAAAAAAGAAAGTGCAGAATTTGCTGTATAGCGAAGATATTACGAAAGCAGATGTATTACGTGGATTTATCAATCGAAATATTAATGATACAAGTTATGCAGCGAGAGTTGTCCTGAACACGGTACAGGGATATTTTCGAGCGAAAGAAATGGGTACAAAGGTAAAAGTGATCCGGGGAAGCTATACGCATCAGATGCGTGTGAATATGAAGCTGGATAAAGATCGGGAAAAAAGTTATGCACATCACGCAGTGGATGCCATGCTGATTGCATTTTCACAATTAGGTTATGAAGCGTATCGAAAATTACAGGGAGAATTCATTGATTTTGAGACGGGAGAAATCTTAAATTCAGAAAAATGGAAAGATCAGATGTCTGATGGAATATATAAACAATACCTTTATGGAAAAAAGTGGAGTAATATTCGAAATGAAATCACAAAAGCAGAAAAGAATGTAAAATACTGGTATTATGTTGACCATAAATCAAACCGTGGTCTTTGCAATCAGACGATTCGTGGAACAAGAGTTTATGATGGAAAAATTTATAAAATAAATAAGCTGGATATAAGAACCAAAGAGGGAGTTGCTCTTTTTAAAAAGCTTGCATTCAGTGAGAAAGAGAGTGACAGAGAAAAGTTATTAGTCTATAAAAATGACAAAAAAACATATGAGGATCTGGTTCAGATCATGCAGGATTATTCGGATTCCAAGAATCCGTTTGTGCAGTACGAAAAAGAAACTGGAGATTATGTAAGAAAATATGCAAAGAAACATAATGGACCTCGTATTGATAAATTAAAGTATACGGATGGAGAAGTTGGATCTTGCATTGATATTTCACATAAGTATGGGTATGGGAAAGGCAGCAGGAAGGTAGTGCTTGAAAGTCTGGTTCCATACCGTATGGATGTTTACTATAAAAAAGAGGAACAGACATATTATTTAGTAGGGATAAAACAGTCGGATGTAAAATGCCAAAAAGGGGAATATGTCATTGATGAGGATGCATATGCAATAAATTTAGTAAAGGAGAAAATGATTCAACAAGGACAGAAGAGAAGTGATCTGGAGTCTTTGGGCTTTGAATTTCAGTTGTCGTTTTATAAAAATGATATTATTGAATATGAGAAGGATGGGAAAATAGTCAGGGAAAGATTTTTGTCAAGAACAATGCCTAAAGTAAAAAATTATATTGAGACAAAACCGATAGACAGGGAGAAATATGAAGGGCATGATCGAAAATTAGTTGGGCTTGGCAAAACCAAGAGAATAAGAAAATATCGAATGGATATTTTAGGAAATTACTACTTATGTAATAAGGAAGAATTCTCAAAATATTGTTAATCATATGATTGACAAAATATATTTGCAGGAATATAATAAAAAATGTAGAAAACAAATTTTTACAGTCACGTAATTTGTTTAGACCTACTAAAACAAGGCTTTATGCCGAAATCAGAAGCACCGACGGGTGCTTCTTTTTTTCTTATAGGGGGAAATATGGCATTCAGGGTTGTATTGATTGAGAATGAAGTAACGATAAAAGTAAAATTAAATAATCTTATTGTTACAAAAGAGGGAGAAGATATATGGATACCTTTAGATGATATTTCAATGATTGTTCTGGACAATCTGTCATCTATGCTTTCGGCAAGGCTTTTGTGTCAGTTGTCTGAACAGGGGATAGGGTTAATGATATGCAATCAGAAACATTTACCAACAGGCTATTACAGTTCATATGATAATCATAGCAGAGCCTCGAAAGTGATCGGTTATCAGATAGAAAAAAGCAAAGAATACTATGAGCAACTGTGGAAAGATATTGTAACAGTGAAAATTCAAAATCAGTCTAAAGCGTATTTACGATTAACAAGTGATCAGGAAGGAACCCGGGTGATTAAAGAATTTTCATCAGAAATAATCAATGGGGATCAAAGCAACAGAGAGGCTCATGCTGCAAAAGTATATTTTAATCTTTTAATGGGAACTTCCTTTTCCAGAGGAAATGAGGATATTTTATTAAACAGCGGATTAGATTACGGGTATGCGGTACTGCGAGGATATATTGCAAGAGTGTGTGTTGGGTATGGATTAAACACACAAATTGGTATTCATCATAAAAACGAGTATAACCGGTTTAATCTTGTGGATGATTTAATGGAGCCTTTGAGACCGATGATAGATATTGTTGCATATGAAAGTATGAAAAATGAGGAGTATTTTACAGCAGAACATAGAAGACAGCTGGTAAATATTTTAAATATGAAAATATTGTACAGAAATAAAAAGATGTTTGTGTGTAATATGATAGAAAATTATGTGGAACAATTTGCATCTTTGATTATGGAAAGATGTGAGAATATTGTATTCCCGGATATCGATGGATTTATCGGAGAGGAACTGGATGGATTATAAGATTATGAGAATGTTGTGCATGTTTGATTTGCCGGTTGAAACTGATGAAGAAAGAAGATCATATCGTATCTTTCGAAAGAATTTGATTCAGGAGGGATTTGTTATGATGCAGTATTCGGTTTATGTGAGGGTGTGTCCGAGCAGAGAATATGCCAATCGGTTAGAAAAAAGGATAAAGAAATTTATACCCAGAGAAGGAAATGTAAGATTGCTGTGTGTCACGGAAAAGCAATATTCAGATATGAAGTTGTTGGTTGGAAGTCAATCGGTAGCGGAGGTAGCAATTGGAACAGAAAGAATGATTATATTATGAAAATTGATGTAACGGAATACGAAAAGAAATATACGTTTGAACTGGCACCGATCACGCAATTGTGCGGACAAAACATTCCAAGGAAAACCTACATTCTGGAATCTATCAGAAGATATTTTAGTACCTATAAGTATTCGGAAGAACAGAATAAATGGAGAAATAATGTTAAAATTGATAACGAATTAGTAGGCAGAAAATTTTTTACTGTATTATCAGTAAATGAAGCAGCAGAACTTTTAACGTGGATAAAATGGTCAAAGCAAAGTTTGATGGTGGAATATGTCAAGGGATTAATGCAAAAATTTGACTGGCAATTGCATTTGCGTACTATTGATGAAGAATTGGAAGAAATGTTTCAGCTGATAAATAAAGATCTTAGTCATCTGGGTGATGTTGAATTGACGTATGCCGTATCGGATGTCTGGGATATGGTTCAAAAATCGAATGTTGTAGGAAATGGACAAACATCATTAGAGGATAAAAATAATCTTGAATTATTTACAATTTTTTTGAATCTGATTGGACATGTAATGGAAATAAATCCAAGAAAATTGCTGATCATAGTAGAAAATATTGACCATTTAATTTCGAAAAAAGAATATGAAGTTGTTTTAAAGCAAATGCAACAAATCTGTATCAAATATGATGTCTATTTTATTTTGTCGACAAGCCTGGATGGATATGTGGGTTGTGACGGAAAGCTATGTTCAGGAATAACGGTATTGGGAGAAGTAGATTTTCAAATGCCGGAGTTCAATGAAATAGAAACATATATAGAGAATAATTATCCATGCAACAGGAGATTTTCGGAAGAACAATTGCAGGAAAATTTGAAGAAGATTATCCAACACATAGGGCAAACGGAATATTTATATACAGTGGAAGATAACGTTATCTGTAAATTGATAAATCAGACGTTAATGTTGAACGATAGATGGGAAGATACAGAAAAAAAGCCAGAAATAGCTTTTTTGAAAGCATGAAAAATGGTATAATAAACTCAAGGGCAATGGCATACAAAAGTAGGGAATATTAAGTTTGATATTTTAGTACCTAAACAAATTATGTGACTGTAAAACTTTGATTGTGTCCTTTTGTATTAAAACAGGATTTTAGTACCTAAACAAATTATGTGACTGTAAAACTGATATACACGGGTGCGTTCTGTGTGTATATTTTAGTACCTAAACAAATTATGTGACTGTAAAACGAGGTAAACGATGGGATATGGCGGATATTATTTTAGTACCTAAACAAATTATGTGACTGTAAAACTTTCATGCTTTCGGTATTTACTTCTTTTCATTTTAGTACCTAAACAAATTATGTGACTGTAAAACCTTTTTCTTGTCATACACCACGGGAATAAATTTTAGTACCTAAACAAATTATGTGACTGTAAAACGATTTCGCTATGAAGCGGCAAAGGATATTGATTTTAGTACCTAAACAAATTATGTGACTGTAAAACTTTATTGTCCCTAAGTTCATCTACCTTTGTATTTTAGTACCTAAACAAATTATGTGACTGTAAAACTAAGTGCATTGTTGATTGTAGCCTGTGTAATTTTAGTACCTAAACAAATTATGTGACTGTAAAACTTGTCGTTGCCATTTTCGGCACCGACCTGGATTTTAGTACCTAAACAAATTATGTGACTGTAAAACCCGGGCGTACGCATTTCTACAACCTTGTCTATTTTAGTACCTAAACAAATTATGTGACTGTAAAACCAATGTTTGCCTGGTCCTGCTTTGTTGCAATTTTAGTACCTAAACAAATTATGTGACTGTAAAACAACTTGTGATTTCTCCTATTTCACGCATAGATTTTAGTACCTAAACAAATTATGTGACTGTAAAACTTGTGTTGCATTCCGTCATTTCGTATTCTATTTTAGTACCTAAACAAATTACGTGACTGTAAAACTCAAACTTTCGATTGCATCCACATTCCCGTATTTTAGTACCTAAACAAATTACGTGACTGTAAAACCAGAGGCTGATAAAGCGGATCTGACACAGCATTTTAGTACCTAAACAAATTACGTGACTGTAAAATACGTTGTGGAAGATTAATTTTAGTAACAAATAAATTGCGTGACTGTAAACTTAAACTAAGATTAATTAAAGTGTAATTTTGATAAATAATATGATTAAAAGTATATAGCTTAATTATATGTGTTGAAGGCAGGTGTTGATTTGAACCTTGGTATTGAAACAGAAACTTTGGAATTTAAAAAATCGACCGGTGAATTAAAAGAAGCAATGCATTCTATTTGTGCAATTTTGAACAAACATCAGCACGGGGAACTTTATTTTGGAGTCAAACCCGATGGAACTGTTGTGGGACAGGTTGTGACAGAAGAGTCTTTGCGGGAAGTGAGTCAGAAAATAAAAAACTTCATTGAACCAAGAATATATCCGGAAATCAGCAAGGTTGTTTTGGATGGTCGAGATTGTATTCATGTGAAATTCTCGGGAAATCAGATACCGTATTTTGCATATAATGTAGCAAGAATCAGAGTGGCTGATGAAGATTTGGTTATGTCCAGAGAAGAAATAACGAAATTTCTTCTTCAAAGTGGACAGGAAGGTAATCGCTGGGAAAACCTTGTGTCGAACAAGACGGTTTATGATGTCGACCAAGAATTGCTGAAAAAATATGTAGAACAGGCACATGATGTTGGACGAATTGCAATTTCTTATACGGATAAGAAAACAGTTTTGAATCAGTTGGAGTTAACCGAAGGAGATATGTTGTTAAATGCCGGGAAGGTACTTTTTGGGGATGATATACTTCAGAATGTACAGATGGCTATATTTGCAACAAATGAAAGATTAACTTTTAATGATATTCAACGATATCATGGACCGGTGCTAAAACTTGTTGATATAGCAGAAAATTACATTAAAAGTAATATTCATTGGAAAGTTGAATTTACTGGGGAATTACAACGAAAAGAGATACCGGAAATTCCAGTAGACGCGATTCGGGAGGCATTGTTAAATTCATTTTGTCATAAAGATTATTCTTCTGGAGAGAGCAACGAAGTTGCGATTTATAAAAATCGTATTGAGATATATAATCCGGGGACATTTCCAGAAGGTCTGGAGCCGCAGGATTATATTGATCATATAGAACGCCCGGTTCGGAGAAATCCTAAAATTGCAAGAATTCTTTATTATTCAAAAGAAATTGAAAGTTTTGGAACCGGATTGAAGCGGATCGCGGATGCCTGTAAAAATGCCGGAGTTCGGTATGAATTTCAAAAAAAGAAAACAGGATTTGTTGTTTGTTTTTATCGATCAGAAAATGGAAATGAAAGTATAAAAGCTGATGCAAGTACGGATAAAGTACGGATAAGTACGGATAAAGTACGGATAAACAGGGAAAATTTAAATACCTATCAGAAAAAAATTTTTGATTTTATACAGAAAAATGGACAGATTACAAATAAACAGGTGCAGGAATTATTGGGAGTAAAAGATTCCAGGGCGCTGAAAATTTTGAAAGAATTAGTATCTATGGGAGTGATTTTAAAACAGGGAAAACTAAAAGGCAGTTATTATATTTTCCGGGAAAATATGAGAATAGACAAAAAACGATAAGTAATAAGCAAACATATCCTTGCATAAACTGTACAAACACAGGAATGCAGGGGTATTTTTTTGAAAGCTTATATTGAAGAAAGAGCCGTGGAAATCGCAAACTATATCATTGAACATAAGGCAACTGTGCGGCAGGCTGCCAAGCATTACGGAATTTCAAAATCGACCGTTCACAAGGATATCACGGACCGGCTGTGCCAGGTGAATCCGGCACTTGCGGCAGAAACCCGCAAGATTATTGATGTGAATAAATCCGAACGTCATATCCGCGGAGGAATGGCAACAAAGGAAAAATATGCACATTTGCATGCAGTATAGATTTTCTCCTGTCGTGCGTGTTATAATGAGATAACATGCAGGAGGAAAAAACAGTGAATAATATGAAAAAAGAACAGCTCCGCCTTTATGCGGTGACCGACCGCACCTGGCTGGGCAATGAAAAATTATATCAACAGGTAGAGAAAGCACTGGAAGGTGGCGCCACTCTGGTACAGCTGCGTGAGAAGGAACTTCCAGAAGCGGATGTGCAGAAGGAGGCAGAAGAATTGCTGAAACTTTGCCATCGTTACGGAGTGAAACTCATTCTGGATGATGATGTGGAACTGGCGGCAAAAGTCGGCGCGGACGGGGTTCATATCGGACAGTCCGATATGGAACTGGCGCACGCGCGTGAGATTCTCGGACCGGATAAAATCATTGGTGTGACGGCAAAAACCGTGGAACAGGCGAAAGCAGCAGAAGCGGGAGGTGCTGATTATCTGGGAAGTGGTGCTGTGTTTGGCTCTACAACCAAAAAGGATGCCATTCCGATGAAGCACGAGCTGCTGGAAGAAATCTGCCACAGCGTGAAAATTCCGGTTGTGGCAATCGGGGGAATCACGGCAGAGAATGTTTTGCAGTTAAAAGGCAGAGGCATCGCGGGTGTCGCAGTTGTCAGCGGCATTTTTGCCTGCGAGGATATTGAGACAGGCACCCGGCATCTTGGAGAACTTGTAGAACAGATCATATAAAGGGAACAAAAGAGGAGTAAAAAAGTAAAATGAAGAATCATCTGCAGATAAAAAAATTGACATTGACGGCACTTTTCACGGCGGTGGCTGTGGTCGGGAGTATGTTTTCTTTCCCGGTATTGGGATCAAAATGTGCGCCGGTACAGCATCTGGTGAATGTACTGTGCGCGGTAACGGTCGGACCATGGTGGGGGCTGGCACAGGCTTTTATGGCGGCATTGATCCGTAATCTGACAGGGCTTGGCAGCCCACTGGCATTTCCGGGAAGTATGTGTGGTGCACTGCTTGCAGGACTGCTTTACCAGTATGGGAAAAAGCTTCCGTTTGCATACGTGGGAGAAGTGTTTGGAACCGGTATCATCGGTGGAATGCTTTCTTATCCGATTGCGTATCTGATTATGGGGAATAAAGCAGCGGCATTGTTTACATTTGTAGTGCCGTTTTTGATCAGTACCTGTGGTGGTACGATCATTGCAATTATCGTGACCATTCCAATGAAAAAGGCAGGAATTCTGGACGGTGAAATACAAAGACGGGAGAAACTGTGATGAAATTTTCCGGGGAAAAAGTGGTGGAAATTTATGAGAAAATACAACAGAAACGTCCAATTATCCACTGTATCACAAATGCCGTGACGGTCAACGATTGTGCGAATATCCTTCTGGCGGCAGGTGCGTCACCGACGATGGCACACCATCCCTGTGAGGTGGAAGAGATCACGGCAGGTACAGCGGCACTGATCTGTAATTTCGGGGCCATCTCGGATTATGAGGCTATGAAGACTGCCGGAAAGCGGGCGCATGCGCTGGGACATCCGATCGTGATTGATCCGGTCGGGGTGTCGGGGTCTTCCTATCGGCGTGAAAAATGTCTGGAGTTGATGAAAATAATCCATCCGACCTGTATCCGGGGAAATTATTCGGAAATACAGGCATTGCTGCACAACTGTGGAACGGTTACCGGGGTGGATGCAGCCGAGGATGCGCTGGTGGAAGCAGAAGAAACAGATTTGCCGGAGCTGATGAAGCAGTATGCAAAGGAAAACCAGATGATTCTTGTCGCATCCGGAGAAACTGATCTGATCACGGATGGAAGCTGCGTCTACCGGTGTCATAATGGAAGCCCGATGATGGCAAGGATTACGGGAAGCGGCTGTATGTCCACCGTGATGCTTGGTGCTTTTTTAAGTGCGGAAAATTCGGTGGAGAGTGCAGTGGCATGCTGTGCGTTTACTGGCATTGCAGGAGAACTTGCGGCGAAAGAAATGACCGCACAAAAGAGAGGAACGATGACGTTTCGCAACGGGTTTATTGATGCCGTGTCTTTGATGACACCGGAACAGTTGGAACATGGAACAAATGTGGACTGGTTTTAAAAGTACGAACGGAGAAGAGGATATAAATGGAAAATATAGTATTGAAAGCGTCCGACGGTTACGCGCTGAGTCTGGCGGTATTTGAACGTGAGCATCCGCGGGGATACATTCAGATCATTCATGGGATGGAGGAACATAAGGAGCGTTATGAGGCTTTCGCTGAGCAGCTGCGGCAGGCGGGATTTACGGTGGTGACATCGGACATGCGGGGGCATGGGGAACATGCTCCCAAGCTGGGGTTCTTTAAAGAAAAAGACGGTGACCGTTATCTGTTGTCGGATCAGGTACAGATCACGGCATATATCAGGGAGCGGTTTCAAACGGAAAAGGTGATGATTTTTGCACATTCCATGGGAACCATCATTGCAAGGAATCTGCTTTGTACCCAGTCACACAGTTACGCAAAGGTGGTACTGAGCGGATTCCCGAATTATCCGGGAACACAGATTATCCGCATAGGGTTTTTCCTGACGAATCTGCTCACAAGGGCGCGTGGACCGATGTATCATTCCAAGCTGGTGCAGCAACTGTCGGTGGGAAATTTCAATAAGCAGATAAAACATGCAAAAACCGAAGTGGACTGGATCTGTTCCGATGAGCAGGTGGTACAGGCATATCTGAAAGATCCGTATTGCGGGCACGGATTTAGTGTCTCCGCTTTTCACGATCTGTATATGCTGACAACTGCTATGCATCAGGTGTCAAATTACCGGGACGTAAATGAGGCATTACCGATTCTGATGATCCGCGGCAGCGAAGATCCGTGCACCGGGTATGAAAAAGGTGCCAAAGACAGTGTGGACATGCTGAAACAGGCAGGTTTTTCCAATATTTCCACAATTACCTATCCGCATATGCGCCATGAAATACTGAATGAGAAAGAAAATGAAAAAGTTTACGCGGATGTGATTGCATTTTACGAGAAAACGTGAGGTTGTGACTTGTAAAATCACAGGGGCTTTATTATAATGGTAGAAAAATGGTGTACTTTTGAAAAATGCACCACATAAATGCAAAAATGCATTTTAGAAAACAGGAGGAAACACAATATGGATCAGGAGAAAGTCATCGTCATTGACTTCGGTGGTCAGTACAATCAGCTGGTTGCACGCCGCGTCCGCGAGTGCAATGTGTACTGTGAGATTTATTCTTACCGTACCGACATCGAACAGATCAAGGCAATGAATCCAAAGGGAATTATTCTCACCGGCGGCCCGAACAGCTGCTATGAGGCAGATTCCCCGACATACACGAAAGAATTATTTGAACTTGGCATCCCGGTTCTCGGTCTGTGCTATGGTGCGCAGTTGATGAATCATATCCTCGGTGGAAAAGTAGAAAAGGCACCGGTACGTGAGTACGGAAAAACGGAAGTGTTCGTGGACAAGTCTTCTCCGCTTTTTGAGGGAGTGGCAACGGATTCGGCAGAAGGATCTACCATCTGCTGGATGAGTCATTTTGATTATATTTCCAAACCGGCACCGGGATTTCAGGTGGTAGCACACACCGCTGACTGTCCGGTAGCGGCAGATGAAAATCCGGAGAAAAAGCTTTATGCAATCCAGTTCCATCCGGAAGTACTGCATACCGTAGAGGGAAGCAAGATGCTTCATAACTTTGTAAGAAATATCTGTGGATGTGCCGGCACCTGGCGCATGGATTCTTTCGTGGAGCATACAATCAAAGAGATCCGTGAAAAAGTCGGTGATGGAAAGGTTCTCCTTGCATTATCCGGCGGTGTGGATTCTTCTGTTGCAGCAGGACTTCTTTCCCGCGCAATCGGAAAACAGCTTACCTGTGTATTCGTCGATCACGGTCTGCTCCGAAAGAACGAAGGAGACGAGGTTGAGGAAGTTTTCGGATCAAACGGACAGTTTGACCTGAACTTTATCTGTGTCAACGCGCAGGAGCGTTATTATGGAAAACTTGCCGGTGTGACAGAACCGGAGAAAAAACGTAAAATTATCGGAGAGGAATTCATCCGTGTCTTCGAGGAAGAGGCAAAGAAGATCGGAGCCGTGGATTTCCTGGCACAGGGAACCATCTACCCGGATGTGGTAGAGTCCGGACTTGGCGGAGAATCCGCAGTGATCAAGTCTCACCACAACGTCGGCGGTCTCCCGGATTATGTGGATTTCAAGGAAATCATCGAGCCGCTGCGCAACCTCTTCAAAGATGAAGTCCGCAAAGCGGGTCTGGAGCTTGGCATCCCGGAGAAACTTGTCTTCCGTCAGCCATTCCCGGGACCGGGACTTGGTATCCGTATTATCGGTGAGGTAACTGCAGAGAAGGTTCGTATCGTGCAGGATGCCGATTACATTTACCGTGAGGAAGTGGATGCTGCGGTAGAGGAATACCGCAAAGAGCATGGAGAGGCACCGGAGTGGATGCCAAACCAGTATTTTGCCGCGCTCACCAATATGCGAAGCGTGGGTGTCATGGGCGATGAGAGAACGTACGATTACGCGGTTGCACTGCGTGCGGTCAATACGGTCGATTTCATGACAGCGGAAGCTGCCAATATACCGTTCGAGGTGTTACAGAGAGTTATGAGCAGGATTATCAATGAAGTGAAGGGGGTAAACCGCTGCTTCTATGATATTACCAGTAAGCCGCCTGGGACGATTGAGTTTGAATAACGGATTGTGTTAAAGGGCAATATGGTTTATCGTCTTTAGGGCAAAAAACTATATCGTCAACAATAAAATAAAAAGTATCAGAGACCATAAGATGAGTCCAAGTATTCCTCATCTTACGGTCTCTTTTATTTTTATTTCATAGTAGCCGAAAGTCTTGTAGAATCAATGTTTTATGAATTATGAGAAAGAATCTGAGCAAGAGCAACATATATTACTTTTGATTGTTCAAGGGCAGTCACCTTTATCTTTAAGAGGATAGAAGAGTTTGCCCCTAAGGGAATAAAGGGGAGTGCCCTTGGACAAAAGGTAAATCCCTACAAAGCCTGTATTTATGGGCTTTGTAGGGATTTTTTAGATGGTGCTGGGTACGATTTGGGTACAAAAATTCATTTATTTTTCTCTTGAACCATTTTCGGTAAATACTTCATAACTTATAAGTGGATTAGCTCCTTCAGTACAAGAAGTTATGAGTGGATTTTGTGTGGTACCAGTAGCTGATGATGTAATGGTATTTACAGTAGAATTTGCTCCGTTTGCTAATGATGACCAGTCTATATTAATATTGTTTGGATCAACTCCCATAGAATAACCTCCTTTACACTATAGTGATATGTATAAAATCGTTGATAACAATAATAATAACATACTAAGCAGGGATGCGATATACCATTTTGCTCTTTTTTCATTCGAGATTCTATGTTGCTTAATGATTTCACGATAGGTGAAAATTAATCGAGTCATTGCATTTATGCGATCTTCTACCAATAACTGTTCATTAATACCATTGGTTTCAAAATTATCATGTTTTTTTGCAGATATTGTATTGATAATGGCTATAAAAGTAAATATAAATGTGACATATATGCTATAACCCGATATTATTTTAACCCAAAGGGTAAAGGTAAGCGGTTTTGAAGACAATATAAAAATATCAGTTAGCTTAATTGATTGAAAATAGAAAATCATTATGGCTCCCAATAACGTTAATAGCAATCCAGAACGTGTTTCAAAACTTTGCTTTTTGTTTCGTTCAGTTTCATATTCAGATTTTACAACTTCTAAGTATTCGGGAATTGCAGTGTTGTTAATGTCGATTTTTAGAGTATTCGTTTTCTCGTTTGATGACATGATATCATTTGATTCCATTTTAGTCTCCTCTCTTGGTACTTGTTGTGTATTTTCTTCAAAATGTTTGCATTCTGATAAGATATGAGAATCGGTTGCTTTGTTTTTTTCAAAATATGTGTCAAGTAAAAATAAGGCACTTATTGCTTCGATAAGAATAAGGTTATATGTTGTGTCTTGCGAAAGTATTTGCACATATTTATTTATTATATATATTGTTAACAGTGCTAAGTATGTTGTGTTTTTAAATATATCATTATGGTATGTAAGTAATGATTGAAAATTTTTAAACTTATGACTATTTTTTCCTTTCTTCCAGTAGATTTTCGAGATGCAAAATGATGTGATTTTTCCAAATACATATTGGTAGAATACTAACTCGGCAAATACGATTAAGAAATCCACATTGGCGTACCGCTGTATAATAATATTCGAGTATTTAAAAAACAATAGAAAGGCTATGAGATCAATTATGTAGAGAAGAATTTTAACAGATATTTTGTAAATAAATTCATTAACCTTTCCGTTTGGAGAAAATATAGCATTGACTATGGTATCAATAGTGTAAGCTAATCTATTTAGTCCCCAAAGATGAAAAATGCTACTTAATTTAAAAATCCATAAAACACAAATATTCATTACGCAAAAAATTAAACATATTTCTAATTTACTGTTGGATAAATTATACAGGGATAGAAATAATACGATAATATTTAATATAATTGCGATAAAGCCACTTGAAAAATACCAAATAAAAAAGTAAAAAGAACGCTTGTAAGTGCGATACTCTTTTTTGCTTGTAAAATGTTCCTTAATAAGTTTGGGGGACATATATGTAAATATACTTCTTAGTGTATTAGTGTCTTGTATATTTATTTTGTCAGTATAACTAATAATGCTGGGAGCAACTTCTTGTAGTTTGGTAATTGTTTTACTGAGAAGAAATGGTGCTAGAATATAAATAGTACAAGCCAAAATGAGAAATTCCAAATACATATTA
>ERZ779669.230-NODE-230-length-36205-cov-4.588824_pt1 | contig 36205 bp, 30 predicted proteins | sample MGYA00511372_ERZ779669 | MGnify/ENA primary metagenome ERZ779669 (study PRJEB29588, sample SAMEA1967891) | human gut metagenome | biome: human gut; feature: human-associated habitat; material: faeces | place: Denmark | collected 2008/2010 ... | reverse complement strand
CCCACCGGCATCGACGGCTGTCATCGTTTTCTGAAGAAGTTCTGGGCCTTGTTCTACGACCGCACAGGTAATTTCCTGCCCACAGAAGGGGAAGCCAACAAGGAAGCACTGAAATCGTTGCACAAGCTTATCAAAAAAGTCACGGCGGACATCGAAGCTTTTTCTTACAACACTTCTATCAGTGCATTCATGATTTGCGTGAATGAACTTTCTCAACAGAAATGCCATAACCGGGACATTCTTCGCACGTTGGTCATCCTCATGGCTCCCTTTGCTCCGCATATCGCAGAAGAATTATGGCATGCTCTGGAAGAAGCAAATAGCGTATGCGATGCCGAATGGCCGGAATGGAAGGAAGAGTACCTGACGGAAGACAGCATGAAACTGAGCATTTCCTTCAACGGGAAAACCCGTTTCACATTGGACTTTCCTGCAGATGTCGACAATGCTTCCATCGAAAAGACGGTACTGAATGACGAACAAACCCAAAAGTACACGGAAGGCAAGCAAATCGTCAAGGTCATTATCGTGCCGAAGCGTATCGTAAATATAGTATTAAAATAGTGTCAAACCTTTTGGAGACTACTTGTTTTTCAAGTAGTCTCCTACATAAAAATCTTTGTATTCAATAAATATGAAATACTCAAAAGAAGATATTTGGCAAGAAACCAAAGATTACATTAGTCTTTTTATAGGACTTACTATTTATGCGTTAGGATTCACCGCTTTTATCTTACCTTACCAAATTACAACCGGTGGATTATCCGGTGTATCCGCTATCATATACTACGCCACAGGTTTTCCTGTACAATATACTTATTTCTTGGTTAACGCAGCCTTACTTATCGCTGCCATCAAAATTTTAGGCTTCCGTTTCTGTTTAAAAACGATTGTAGGTACATTGGCCCTGACATTCGAATTCGACCTTTTCCAAAAACTTTTGTCTGACGAAAGCGGACAACTTCCTATGATTCTGGGAGATCAGACTTTTATGGCCTGTGTACTTGGAGCTTGCTGCGAAGGAGTAGGGCTCGCCATTGTCTTTTTAAGTAATGGTAGTACAGGAGGAACTGATATCATAGCTGCCATTGTCAACAAATACCGCGACATCAGTTTAGGACGCGCACTTATGTTTTGCGATATTGCCATCGTATCTTCCAGCTATTTTGTATTTCACGAATCGCAAAAAGTAGTATTCGGATTTTGCGTACTCATCATTTCCATGATTATGTTGGACTATTATATGAACAGTGCACGCCAATCCGTACAGTTTCTTATTTTTTCCAACAAATATGACGAGATAGCGGAAGCCATAGGCAAACAACTCGACCGAGGAGTCACCATTCTTAACGGGGAAGGCTGGTACAGCAAGGAACCGAGAAAGGTATTGGTTGTTTTGGCTAAACGACGTGAAGGTATAGAAATATTCCGTCTCATTCACCGTATTGACCCCAAAGCCTTTGTTTCGCAAAGTAATGTAGTAGGTGTCTATGGAGAAGGATTCGATAAATTAAAAATAAAATAACGGAACATGAAAAAACGACTTGTTTTTGCCACAAACAACGCTCATAAATTGGAAGAAATAAGAGCTATCTTAGGTAACAGCATCGAAATATTAAGTCTTGCCGACATCCATTGTCATGCCGACATTCCCGAAACAGCCGATACTCTTGAAGGCAATGCCCGACAAAAGTCACGGTACGTATACGAACATTATGGGTTAGATTGTTTTGCCGATGATACCGGACTGGAAGTAGAAAGCCTTGGAGGGGCACCGGGCGTGTATTCCGCACGTTATGCCGACGGACAAGGACATGACTCTCAAGCCAACATGAATAAACTCCTGAAAGAAATGGAAGAAAAAAATGATCGAAAAGCACAATTTCGCACCATTATCTCGTTAATAGAAAAAGGAGAAGAAAGGCAGTTCGAAGGAATTGTGAAGGGACAAATTACCAGAGAAAAAAGAGGAGAATCCGGATTCGGCTACGATCCTATCTTTCAACCCGACGGTTATGAAACCACATTCGCCGAATTGGGTAGCGACATCAAGAACCGCATCAGCCACCGCGCACGTGCAGTAGCTGCCCTTTGTGATTATCTAAGAAAGAATAATTATTGACTTAAAAAATCCACAGATTATATTCTCAACAAAATGAATTTGCCAAATAAATAAGTATAGAATGGAAAAAGCAAACATAAAATCCTATGATACTTCTCCAAAAATCAGATATGCATGGGTAGATTATGCCAAATTTTTCTCTATATTTTTGGTTGTATCCTACCATATTCCTCACCGCGCTGACGGATACGTAGGAGAATTATTGTCCTTACTGAGAATGCCTGCTTTTTTCATGATAGCAGGATTTCTTTTCAACACAAACAAATTCCATTCACTCAGTTATTTCCTAAAACACAGAAGCATACAATTATTAATACCCTATATATCCTTTTTTACATTTTTCTATATTTCATGGTTACTCTTTGGGCGAGACTGGATAGGAGGAAATGAATTGGATATCCCGCTATGGAAGCCTTTAATGGAATTCGCTTATGGAACCCCCGTAACCATTATTGCCCCATATTGGTTTATTTGCTGCTTGTTCAGTATGCAAATAATCTATTATTTACTCATTCGACAATTTCCTAAACCCATAGTCATAATTATCGTATCGATATGTCCCCTTTTACATTGTATTCCATGGACTTCTTATTTACCTTGGAATTTGTCGGCAGCATTGCTATATATTCCTTTTTATGCTTTTTCCAACATGAACAAGGATTTTATCCAATCTTTGACATCAAAACATATCTTAGGCGCCATCATTGCTTTTTGCATAACACTCGTATGCATACGATATGGTAATTATAGCAATATGATATTCAAAAACATACAGATTGTAATATGCGGCCTTTTAGTAATGCCAATATACACCATTTTCATAAAGGCTTTCTCACATCTGAAAATAGACAAAGCCGTTTCTTTTATTGGCAAAAATACGATTATCATTTTAGCTCTGCAAAATTACATCATTGGATGCTTTAAATTATATTTTAAAAGCATAATAGAGTATGGAGGATATGCTACCAATATAATATTGACTCTATTAACCATCATCATTTGCTGCTTACCTATCAAACTAATCAATTCTTATGTGCCTTTTCTCGTAGGTAGAGGGCCTTACTTTGAAAAGAAACTTAAATAAGACGAAGACATGAAGATAAAATTTTCAAGCCTTATAAATATCCATTGTCGAATGAAATCGACAAATGAAAAAAACATTGTAAAGCACAATTTATCAGCATTATCCCGTTAATAAAGAAGGAGTATAAATTTAATAGTAAATCTTATGAATAAATATATTTTATGGTTTATATTCTTTATATATACGACCATTTCATTCGGACAGGCTATCGGTTCTTGGAAAGCTTACCCGGCATTGCAAATATCTACTTATAATATACCGGTAGGACATAAAGTATATTCTCTTTGTAATGGAAATCTTTTCAGTTACAACACCGAAGATACGGAAGTCTACGTGTTTGATAGACTTAACGGATTACACGACACCAAAATACAATTCATACGATATAGCAACGCAAGCCAAAAGCTTATTCTTGTATATGAAAACGGAAACATAGACTTAATCTATCCGGACAATGAGGTGGTCAACATGAAGCAGTTAAAAGACAAAAACTATTCTAACCTCATCATCAATAATGTTTCCGTAGTAAACGAAAAAGCATATATATGCACGAACTTCGGCATAGTCGTAGTGAATACGGATAAAGAAGAATTCGAAGCTACATACGACTTAAACTTGAACGTATACAGTTGTACGGCAGATGCACATTACATCTACCTTTGTTGTTCGGAAAACGGTTTCAACATAGGCGACTTGAACCTTAACTTATTGGATAAAAACAATTGGAAGCACACCAGCACTAACTTCTTCCACGAACTTACATTCTTCAAAGGTAAACTGATTGGGTATAACAAGAGTACAGGGTTATTCACCATTGACCAACAATATTATACAACCACAGCCTTGGTAAAAGGAGGCTATTCATTTTTTTCTTGCTCCGAAGACGTCATGCTCACCGGAAACTCTTCCCATATTTATCTGTTCAACAACGTCACAGACAAACAGGAAATCAAACAAGACAATCCATTCAATTATTTAGTTTATAACAACGGTACATATTGGGCAAGCCAAGGCATAAAAGGATTGCAACCTTATGTTCTTTCAGGCAAGACACTCTCTGCCACGCAATCTGCCATCCAGCCTAACAGCCCCATCCGCGACTATTTTTGCAACATGCACTACAATGGCAATCGTTTGCTCATTGCCGGCGGAGATTTGAACTATAATAGTATCAACAGAGAAGGCACTATCATGTATTACGACAACGGAACATGGTATAATTTCATTGAAGACAACATTGCGGAACAAACAGGATTGACCTATACCAACATATCCAGCATAGCCCAAGACCCGAATGACCCAACGCATCATTTTGTAACTTCTGCCGGACACGGACTTTATGAATTCAAAGACTTAAAATTCGTACAACGGTTCGACTACACAAACAGTCTGCTGAGAACACTTCAACCAGTACAATCTACTCCAGAAAACTATGTACGCTGCGATGCATTAACATATGACACAGAAGGAAATCTATGGATGGTGAATTGTCAAGTAGACACCGTCTTGACCATATTGAAAAAAGACAATACCTGGACAAGACTGTATTACGAAGAACTTAAAACAGCCCCCAACCTTCCTGATATGTTTTTCGATGACAAAGGAAGACTATGGGTTCTATCTAAAAGAAATTCCACCAACAAAGCTGGTGTTTTTGTATTGGATTATCACGGAACTTTGGAAGACACATCAGATGATATACATATAATAAGGAAAGATATCACCAATCAAGACGGTGTTGAGTATTCTCCATACTATTTCTATAGCTTTGCACAAGACCTCAACAATCAAATATGGGTGGGTACAAGCGAAGGACTCTTCGTCATAGAAGACCCGGATGACTTCATCCAAAACGACGACTTCAGGTTCACCCAAATCAAAATCGCCCGTAATGACGGAACGGACTATGCCGACTATTTGCTCAACGGTGTTAATATCAGCAGCATAGCCATTGACGCAGCCAACCGGAAATGGATAGGGACGGTTGCGGACGGTGTTTACCTGGTAAGTGCAGACGGACAGGAAATATTACAGCATTTCACTACGGACAACTCTCCACTCATATCCGATGAAATACAGAGCATAGCTGTCAATCCGCAAACCGGAGAAGTCATGATAGGTACCTTTTTAGGGCTCGTATCGTATATGAGCGATGCCAATACTCCTGCCACAGAATTGGATAAAAGCAACGTGCGTGTGTATCCCAATCCCGTAAAACCGGACTACAACGGAGTTATCGCGGTAGACGGGCTGACCCTCAATGCTGAAGTCAAAATCACTACCGTCACGGGACAGTTGGTGTATTCCGGTCGTGCCAACGGCGGTCTGTTCACTTGGGACGGACGGAACCAAAGCGGCAAAAGAGTCTCTTCAGGAGTCTACAATATCATCTCCACCAATGCAGAAGGAAAAAAAGCCATCGTGAACCGCGTCACTTTCATCCATTAAAAGTATTTACGGCAGTTACCACCGAATTGATTTCCTCATCTGTCAATAAAGGAGACATTGGCAAGCTCAATTCCTCACGATGAATACGCTCCGTCACCGGCAATGACAGCGAAGCGTACGCTGATAATGCACCTTGCCGGTGAGGTGGGATAGGGTAGTGTATCAAGGATTGCACGCCATAATGCTCCAAATGTTCACGCAGCCTGTCACGTCCGGGAGTGAATATCGTAAAAATATGGAATACATGCGCATCTGCTTCGGTTGCCATTTGTGGCAAAATCACTTCCGGATTCTTTATTTCCTTCATGTATCTGCAAGCCACCCGGCGACGGCGTTTGTTATCTTCGTCCAACCGCCCGAGCTTCACATTCAAAACCGTTGCCTGCAACTCGTCCAGACGGCTGTTTATACCCACGTATGGATGTACATATTTGGCCGAAGAACCGTAATTGGCCAGCATGCGTACCCGCTCAGCCAAATCCTTATCACCAGTCGTGACAGCCCCGGCATCTCCCAAAGCTCCCAGATTCTTACCGGGATAAAAACTGAATCCTGCGGCATCCCCCAACGCACCGGCTTTCACACCTTGATACACCGCACCATGAGCTTGCGCACAGTCCTCTACCACCAACAAACCGTTTTTACGGGCCGTACGGCTTATCTCATCCATCCGGCACACCCTGCCATAGAGATGCACCACCATGACCGCTTTTGTGCGCTCAGAAATCAAATTTTCCACCTTCACGGGGTCTATGTTGCAAGTATCCCATTCAGGCTCGCAAAACACCGGTCTGAGTCCGGCACGCATGACCGCCAATATGGAAGCTATGTAGGTATTTGCCGGCACGATGACTTCGTCTCCTACCTTCATCCGCCCCATACTGACATAAGCCATAAAGATAAGCGTAAGGGCATCCAGTCCGTTCCCCGTCCCCACGCAATACTTGGTTCCACAATAACGGGCGAACCGCTGCTCGAAAGTCTCCACCTCTTTCCCGAACAGATACCATCCGGAACGCACTACCCGTGCTACAGCCTCCGACAATTCCGGTTCGAAAGAATCATTGATTTTCTTTAAATCCAAATATTTTACCATGACTTTACTTCAAACATTTCAGGAAGCTAATTTACGACTATTTTTCTTTCAGAGAAATTTTTCAAGCTTTTAATTTCCCTACTTACAAATCCCAATCCGCTTTCCGGAATCACAAGGAAATTATCATTCACGGAACATCCATACTTCCTATATAACAAACGGTTAAGGTGAAGGCTTAACACTTTTTATATCATTCAGGCACTGTATTTCCGGTGAAAGCCGGTGAAACCTTCTGTCCCACAAAGTTCACCTTAACCGCTTGTCATCCAAACAGTATGAACGAGTGAAGCCTTTTTTCAAGCAAAAAACTATTAGGAGAGGTATTCATAAAGCCCTCAGCATATCGTAAAATCATTCTCAGCAGATCTGAAAATCATTCACAAGAGATTGAAAATCGTTTGCCGCACAAAATAACACGACTTTTCACACCTCCATTTCGTACGTATCATACACCACTGCCCGTCCGCCGAAACCTTCTTTTTGGAATATCAACCCTTCATTCAATACACGGCCACCTTCCTCCACGGAAGTACCCATATCAAAGTAAGGAACATCCTTGTATTCCTCGTGAATCAAATGGTGAAACAACAAATCTACGGCTCCGCACGCCCTTCCTTCGGGAGTGGAACCGATATATTGTACATGAACCACCCTTTCCGTCACGTACAACACGCAACCGGCCACCGTACGCCCCTCCGCACGACAAACCCTGTACAGCAATATCTGTTGTGGAAACCGGTGATGCAACAACATGATTTCTTTCAAGGTATGCACGGGACGCGACTGGTGGCGTTCCATCAGATTCCCTTCCAATACTTTCCAAAAGGCCGAAAAATCTTCATCACGGCTGATGGACAATCCCTCACGTACGGCGTGCTTCACCTTACGTCGCCGAAGCGTACTGAATCCCCAAGCCGTTGCAGAGGGAACGACCGTGGAAACTTTACGGCCTGACAGGCGTGCCCCGAAGCGGTACAACGCATACAAATCCTCTTCGCTGGGATAACGGGCATATATATAAGGTACGGGTGAGTAAATCCACTTGCCTACCGATGTATACGTCCGTAAATAGCGAAAGATTTCCCAAAACAACTCCAACATGAGCGCAACCGTCATCTTCTCATCCGTCACGACTCCGCCATACGTCAGTCCACGATGGCTGCAAAACTCCGTCGCCGTACAGTGTGCGGGCAGCAAAGCATGTAGCCGTCCGTCCCTGTAAGCCATAAGGGAGAAGTCTGCGAAACGGTCGGCATGATAATCCATATAACCACGCATGAAAAGGAAAGTCCCGTTACGGGAATCCCGTACGAAATCGTCCCATTCATCCTTACAGCCATCGCTATACCGCTTTATTTCCCATCCGCTTTCCATCTCCACACCCCCATCTATTCATGAATCATACGCAGAAACTCTTCGTAAGAGTTGATATACATCTCAGGCCGGTAAGGCTGGGAAGACAAGACCAACAACACGGCATCTTCAGAGAAATGCAGCAACTCGTTCCACGTCAGCGGCGGAATGAGCAGCCCCTTGTCCGGTGCGTCGAGCACATACGTCCGCCGTCCGTCCTTGTCTTCCAAGGTGATTGTCACGCATCCTCTCACGGCCACCAAGTACTGATAGGTGATACGGTTAGCGTGCTTGCCGCGTTCATGCCCCTCGGGTACACCGTAAATCCAGTATGCCCGCTTTACTTCAAAAGGCAAATCCTTTCCGGTTTCAGCCACGGTAAGGCTGCCACGTTCATCGGTAAAAGTCTTCAAACGCTTCATTACAATCCTAACTTCTCGGAGATTTCCAACATTCTGTGAATCGGTTTGACAGCCTTTTCCGCCACTTCCGCATCCACTACGATTTCCGGCCACTCATATTTCAAGGTATTATAGAGTTTTTCCAACGTAATCAACCTCATGTAATTACATTCGTTGCAGGCACACGTACTGTCGTCCGGAGGAGCCGGAATGAAAGTTTTCTCCGGGCAAGCCTTCTGCATCTCGTGTAATATGCCGCTTTCCGTAGCCACAATAAATTCCTTTCCTTCATGACGGATGGCATATTTCAGCAATGCTGCGGTAGAACCGACCACATCTGCCAGTTTCAACACAGCTCCTTTACATTCCGGATGAGCCAGCACCTTGGCCTCGGGATGGGATTTTTTAAGTTCCAATATTTTCTCTACGGAGAATTTTTCATGCACGTGGCAAGCTCCGTCCCAAAGCAGCATGTCACGTCCGGTAACGGAATTGATATAGTTGCCAAGATTCCGGTCCGGACCGAAAATGATCTTTTCATCAGAAGGGAAACTTTCCACAATCTGGCGGGCGTTGCTCGAAGTGACCACCACATCCGTGACAGCCTTGGTGGCAGCCGTAGTATTGACGTACGAGATGACCGTATGGCCGGGATGAGCTGAAACAAACCGGGAGAATTCATCCGCTGGACAACTTTCGGCCAGCGAACAGGTGGCATTCAAATCCGGAACCAAGACCTTTTTGTCAGGACAGAGAATCTTATTGGTCTCTCCCATGAAATGCACACCGCACATGACGATGATATCCGCTTCGGTCTTGGCAGCTTTTTGAGCCAGTGCCAGACTGTCTCCCACGAAGTCAGCCAAATCCTGGATGATTCCTTCCGTATAGTAATGCGCCATGATGACGGCATTCTTCTTCCGGCAAAGTTCCCTGATCTCACTTTTCAAATCAAGCTCCTTTGCTATGGGTTCATCCACAAACCCCTTGTCTATCCACTCTTTCTTAACCATATATATATTATTAATTCTTATTTCTATTTTTTGAAAAAATCTAATGTAAATGATGATAGGCTGTTGATAGTGTCGATAAAAAAGAAGCCTGAAACTTGTTTTTTAAGTTATCAAAGCGGGGTATCGGGTAATATATCACTTTTCAACATGAGCCTTGGGTCTCTTATTCTTTAAACTGAATGCATTATCGTATGTTCTTTATCGTTTTTAACGAGTTGTTCATAACCTACAAAGTTAAAAACTTTAGGGGAAAAAGGCTGCATAAACCTGATGAAAATACGGTTTAAAGTTCATTTCTATCTTTTACTAATTTATTTGGTGGTTTGAAATATTCCTGTAACACTACTGAATTTCTAAATCCAAAGTTTCTTTTTAATAATCTGTTTACGATTTGTGAACGAGTTATCAAGTAGTTTTTATGGGTTTTATTATCTTTGTGAACAAATATGTTGAAAGCAATGAGAAAACTTAAAATAACGGAACTGAATAGAATCTCTACCGAAGAATTCAAGACGGTTGAAAAACTTCCTTTGATTGTGGTACTGGACCATGTAAGAAGCTTATATAATGTAGGTTCCGTATTCCGCTCGTCCGATGCTTTTAGGGTAGCATCCGTGTATCTGTGCGGAATTACAGCCACTCCGCCGCAAGTGGAAATCCATAAAACGGCATTGGGGGCGGAAGATTCCGTGAATTGGGTATATTATGAGCGTACGCAAGACGCGGTAGAGCATCTTAAGGCCGAAGGTTACGAAGTTTGGGCTGTGGAACAGGTGGAAGGTAGCATTATGTTGCAGGACTTCCAGCCGGATAAAGCAAAAAAATATGCCATTATATTAGGAAATGAAGTGAAAGGTGTGCAACAAGAAGTTGTCGACCAGTGCGACGGGTGTATAGAAATACCTCAGTTCGGGACGAAACATTCTCTAAATGTTTCTGTTACGGCCGGGATATTGGTGTGGGAGTTTGCCCGTAAGATGAAGTTGTGAACATTATAATGTACCAGCTTCCACCATTCTTACAACCCGTTCCGTCAGCCGGTCGTCGGCTTCTGGATCATAGTCTTTTTTTAGGCTGGCTCCGAATATGCTGGCAAACGTTTGGTAGAATCCGGCTTTGAAAGGGCCGAAAAAGGCTTTCACTATTTCGAAAGAACTTTGGTTGCATTCGCGGTTCACTAACTTGATGAGCAGTTTCCCCTGTGAATAAGTCAGCTTTTTCATTTGTGGGGTATATTGCTTTTTTATACCTTTCTCTACGGCTCGTATGTGAGCGTCTTTTTCTTTTTTAGTAGGTAGTTTTTCCAGATACTCATAAGTTTCGGATATGGTCTGATTAACCATTTTGGCAATGGGAAGTGTTTTTTTTACGTTATAAACCAATTTGTTATACCGCATGGCTTCCCTTTTGTTCTTAAACTTCAGTGGGGGATATACCGGTAGTTCGGGCATGATAATCACGGTGATGGAGTCGCCTTGATAGAACTCCTTCTGTACTTTTTTGTAAAACACGACTTTTATTCTCGGTTCTCCATCAATAGGAACAAACTCGTCCTGGGCTTCCACTTGCAAAGTAAGAGCACCTAATAAGAACAATATGATAAGCCTGTATATTCCCATATCCGCTGCAAAAATATAAATTAAAAACTTTCATCGCATGTTTTTTACAAAGAATAGTTCATTTTTTGTAGTATTTGCAATCGTTGTATGACGTGAGATAAAATATCTGCAACATTGCGTGGATTTTCAAATACTGTTTTTCCATACCTTTGCTTTCAGTCTTATCTATAAAGTTATTAAATATGAAAAAACTGTTTTTTTACATCCTTTTGATAGCGTTTTCAGAGTCTATTTCCGGTAGTTTTAGAATGACAAAAGACAATTTTCTTTCAGGCAAAAATGCAAGTCTTCAATATAGCGGAAATGGAGCAGGGAGAGACAAGCGGCAGACAGTAGATTCAACTTTCCATATTTATTTGTGTTTTGGGCAATCTAATATGGAGGGTAATGCAGATATAGAAGATGTTGATATGAAAGGGGTGGACAAACGTTTTCAAGTAATGAGTGTCTGTGATGAGGACCTTAAGATGGGACGTACGCCTGGAAATTGGTATACGGCTGTTCCTCCGTTGTGCCGTTATGGAGCTAAATTGAGTGTGGCGGATTATTTCGGCCGCACTATGGTGGATAATTTGCCGGAATCTTATAAGGTAGGTGTGGTGATGGTGGCCATAGGAGGAGCCGGTATAGATTGTTTTGACAAGGACAATTATGCAAAATATTATGAAAATGCCGATGAATGGCAGAAATATTTGATGGGTTTATATGGTGGGAATCCTTATGCGAAATTAGTGGAATTTGGCAAAAGGGCTAAAAAGCGTGGGATTATCAAAGGCATTTTGTTACATCAGGGGGAAAGCAACAATGGGCAAGCGGACTGGCCGGAGAAAGTGGGGAAAATCTATAGGGATTTGCTTCGTGATTTGGACCTTAAAGAAGAAGAGGTGCCTCTGTTTGCGGGGGAAATGCTGAGTGAGGCAGAAGGGGGAATTTGTGCAGGACATAATGAATATGTTGCCGTGCTGCCGTGGCTGGTGAACGCACATGTCGTTTCATCGGAAGGCTGTAAAGGGGCGAGTGACGGACTTCATTTTACTTCTGAAGGTTACCGTGAGATGGGACGACATTATGCCAGGGTGGTCTTAAATAAAATATATGGCATTCCGTTGGGCATGCCGGACATGGCCGTGATAAATATGGATATGCCGAACAAGGATTTGGAAGTACAAATCGGGAAGGGGCAGAAGTTGGAATTGATGGCTACTTTTGAAGACGGGCATACGGAAGATGTGGCTTATATGGCTAAGTATGAAATAGAAAATACTGAAGTGGCAGACATCAAGGACGGGGAGGTACGTGGCCTTTCGCAGGGGTGTACGGAAGTGAAAGCCATTTATACGGACCCGGTGGGAAAAGTGTCCAGTCTGTCATTTACCCTCAATTCCACCTGTTTTCCTTTCAGTGAAGAGTTCATTGAAACTGCATTGTTCGGGAACGGCACGTACCGGGAGGCCGCGAGGGCGTTTTTTCCGGGTGAGAATGGGCAGATGGGATGGAAGTATACCTATGGATTGGATATGAGTGGTTACAAGTACTTGGTGTTAAAATTGGATAAAGTCCAAAAAGTGGGAGCTTGCATTATGCTTTATACAGAGAACAATATCTGGTCTGATTGTTGTCAATATCCTGTGGGCGAAGAGGTCTTGGTGGCTGTTCCTCTTCATGACATCACTTACACGAGTGGAGAACTTCAAGGCGAACCGGTGGACGTTTCTCATGTCATGATTGTCGCCCTGTATGCCGGTCAAGGTGGTGTTATTGATGTGGCTGACATGTATTTGACTAACAATGAGGATTATTCGTCCGATGCCGTTTCTGTATTTTCCGTGAAATCAAAAACATCAAAGGCCGATGGAATAGTATATGACTTATCCGGCGTTCGGATGAATGGCACGGATAATTTACCTAAAGGCATATATATAAAAGATGGAAAGAAGTTTGTAGTGAAATAAAGTTTTCGTTACGTAGTGAATACGGATTCTTATGCAGTGATTATTTATAGGGGATAATTTGTCATACTGAAAATAGTTGTTTATATTTGAAGTATGACAGAAAAACACTGTAAGTTTATTTATCTACACCGGTTGTGGATAAGCGTGTTAATGTTTTGTGTTCTACAAATATATCCTGTGGATAAAGTCGGCGCACAGCATTATTCCTGGGAAGAATTTGTAGAGAAGATTTCTGTGGATGAATATGAAGACGGAGAAGATTTGAGTCCTCTTTTGGAAGAGTTGGCCGCATTGCACGAACATCCTTTCAACCTGAATACGGCTACGAAAGACGATTTGGAGCAATTACCTTTTCTGGACGGAGATGAAATAGAGGAAATCTTGGCATACGTATACCGTTACGGTCCGATGCAATCGTTGGGAGAATTGATGTTGATAGAGGAACTGGACTATCAGACCCGCCAGTTTCTTACTTTGTTCGTCTATGTGGAAAATCCTGTGGAAGAAAAAGAGAAGTTACGGTTGAAAACCTTGTTGAAAGGAGGGCGACATGAGGTGACGAGCCGGTTGGATGTGCCTCTGTATAAACGTGATGGATATAAAATACCCGAAGATGAGGTGTTGTTGAAAAACCAAAATAAGGTGTATCTTGGTAATTCGTTGTACCACAACATACGCTATACTTATCAATACAGGAACAGGCTGTTTTGGGGATTCACGGCGGAGAAAGACGCAGGAGAACCGTTTGGCAGTTATGGCAATAAGGCATACGATGCTTATTCTTTCCATTTTCTGTTGAAGGATTGTGGTAAACTCAAGGCATTGGCATTGGGAGACTATCGTTTGGGTTTCGGCGAAGGCTTGGTGGTGAACAGTGATTTTTCTTTGGGAAAATCCACTTTGTTCAATATGGGTGACACGAGACCGTCCATCAAGAAATTCTCTTCCACGTCAGAAACTTCTTTTTTCAGGGGAATAGCGGCTGCTTTCCGTTTTGGAAGGGTGGACATGTCAGCTTTCTATTCCTATTTGCCCACCGATGCCACTTTAAGGAAAGACGGTACGATATCTTCGTTGAAAACCGACGGTTTGCATCGTACTTTGTTGGAGCTGTCTAAAAAGCATAATGTCACGGAGCAGTCTGTCGGAACCGACGTGACTTGGAATACGGAATATTTTTCTTTGGGTGCGATTGTCTTTTACCAGCATTTCAGCCGTTCTTTCTCAAAAGGCACGGAACTTTACCGGCAATATTATCCGGATGGAAAGGATTTCCTGAATGCCGGCCTGCACTATCGTTGGCATCGTGACAGGTTTTCGTTTTCCGGCGAGACGGCGTTCAGCAACGTGTATGGCGGTTGGGCCACGCTGAACAAAGCCATTTACCGTTTCAACCACCGGTACAGCATGGTGGCTTTGCAGCGGTTGTTTACTTACCAATATGTAGGATTGCGTGCCAACAGCTTTTCCGAAGGCGGGGCAGTCAGGAACGAAAGCGGATTTTATACGGGAGTGGAGGCATCTCCGTTGAATGAGTTGAAGTTGTCCGCTTATGTGGATTATTTTTATTTTCCGTGGGCCAAGTTTGGGATACCTCATACCTCCGAAGGGGTGGAAGGGACATTTCAGGTCGATTGGGTTGTTTCCGGAAAGTGGGAACTGTCCGGGCGTTACCAACTGAAGCGTAAGGAACGCTATGGACAGCCTTACCTGTATCATAAATTGAAGGTGCAGGCGCAGTGCATGCCTTCAAAATTTTGGGAATGGCGTGGGGTGGTAAGATACACAAGGGTGAGGGACGTGTATGGACGGCATGTCGGAGGATACATGGGAGGGAGCATCCTGAAATGGAAGGACCGGAAAAACCGGTTGAATGTAGCCGGGTCGTGTGTGTATTTCGACAGCGAGGACTACAAGGCACCGATGTCTTTTTATGAGCCATCCTTATTGTATGCCTTTTCTTTCATGACGATGTACGGACAAGGGATGAGGGCGGCGGTGAATGCCCGGTGGAACGTGGCGCGCCGTTGGATGCTGATGTGGAAATACGGGATTACCGGATATTTCGACCGTAAGGAAATAGGCGACGGGTTGCAACGTATCGGAGGGCGATGGAAAAACGACCTTTCTTTCTTGTTGCGTTACAAGTTTTGATGAGGATTATGTTACCTTTGCATGGATTTGTGAATTAAAAACGAAGTTATGGCTACAGTGATTTATCCTTCTCCCATATTCGGACCGGTGCACAGCCGTCGGTTGGGTGTTTCTTTGGGCATCAACCTGCTTCCGGAAGACGGGAAGTGGTGTACGTTCGATTGTGTGTATTGTGAGTGTGGATTCAACAAGGATTTTCGTCCCAAGAAGCCGTTGCCCACACGTGAAGAAGTGCGCACGGCTTTGGAAGAACGGCTGAAAGGCATGTCCTCGAACGGGCCTGTGCCGGATGTGCTGACGTTTGCCGGAAACGGGGAACCCACCCTTCATCCGCATTTTGCGGAAATCATAGAAGACACCCGCGCCTTGCGCGACCGGTATTTCCCGAAGGCTAAGATCAGCGTGCTGAGCAATGCCACCCAAATATTCCGGCCGGAAGTTTTCGAGGCTTTGAGGAAAGTGGACAACAATATCCTGAAATTGGATACGGTGGACGAAGGTTACATTCGCCGGGTAGACCGTCCTACGGGGCGTTATGAAATAAGTCGGGTGGTGGAACGCCTGAAAGATTTCCGAGGCAAAGTTATTATACAGACGATGTTCATGAAAGGCATGTCGGAGGGTGCGGATGTGGACAATACTTCCGACCGTTTTGTGGAACCGTGGTTGCGTGCCGTGAAAGAAATATCACCTTCCCAAGTCATGATTTATACCATAGACCGCGAAACGCCCGACCATGAGTTGAAAAAGGCCACACGTGAAGAATTGGACCGCATTGCCGGACGCATCCGGCAAGAGGGATTGGAGGTTTCCGTTTCTTATTGAGAAGTGCTGTGGGCAGTCTACGGACCGCATAGCCGTATTTTCCATATATTATCGACAGGAAGGCCTGTATGAGAATGAATATCTGTAAGGATGTTTGTTATTTCTTATGTGTTTGATATTCAAATGCTTGTCGTTTATAAATCAGTCTGCGCCAAACGGAAAATCATTTGGCGCAGATTGAAAAATCGTTTGGCTGAGAACGGAATTTCGTTCTCCGTAGAATGATTTTTGTATGTAACTTTCCTTTTAATTTCAGGAGGCTTGCGCGTAACATCTCTTCCGAGACAAACGTTTGTGCACGTAAAGGTAAGCCGGGATGAGGAAGAGGTCTGCGGCAAACCAAGCCGAAGGGTCACCGTAACACACTCCCGTATATCCTAAAATCGGGACCAGGAACAGGCTGACGGCCGTGCGGTCTACCATTTCGAACACGCCGGACATCATGGCCAGTTTACTGTATCCTAATCCTTGGATGCTGTACCTGAGCAGGCACAGTAGTCCTAATGGAATGAAATAGGTGCAGGAGGTGACGATGAACTGGTTGGCCTTTTCTATGATTTCATATTCATGGAAATCCACAAACAGGTAGATGATGTGACGGGCGAAAATATGCAACACGATGAAACAAAAGATGCAGTAGAGGCAAACCATGAAAAAGCTGGCGCGCAGCCCCATGTTGATACGTTCCGTTTTTCCCGCCCCGTAGTTCTGTCCGCAATATGTGGCCATGGCAATCCCCATGCTTTCCAACGGACACATGAAGAACATTTTGATGCGCATGCCGGCGGTAAAGGCGGCCACGCACGACGTACCCAAGGCGTTGTTTGCGCTTTGGAGCATGATGCTTCCGATGGCGGTAATAGAGAATTGCAGTCCCATCGGTACGCCCATGTCCAACAGTCCCTTTATGTAGTGTTTGTCTAAGGCGGTTTCTCCCTTTTCCATTTTCAGGATGTCGAATTTCCTGAACATATAATACAGGCAAAGCAAGGCAGAGACGGCTTGCGAGAAGACCGTGGCGATGGCGGCTCCGGCCACGCCCCAATGTAGTATGAGGATGCAAAACAAATCCAATACGATGTTGAGGATGGCGGCCATGAGGAGGAAATAAAACGGGGTCTTGCTGTCGCCTAATGCCCGGATGAGGCTGGAGAGCAGGTTGTATAGGAAAGTGAAAGGAATGCCGATAAAAGTAACCAAAAGATAGAGATAGGCATGGTGAAGGATGTCGTGCGGCGTCTGCATCATGAACAGGATTCTCTCGCAAAGCAGGGAAGTGACGACAGCCAACACGACGGAAATGATGAGGGAAACCCAAAGACTGTTGGCTACGTAACGCCGCAAGTCGCTGTATGAACGTGCACCGAACGCCTGAGCCACGGGAATGCCGAAACCGCAACAGCAGCCGGTGCAGAATCCGATGATGAGGAATACGACCGATGTGCTGGCACCCACGGCTGCCAAATCGTTGATGCCTAAATATTTTCCTACGATGGCTGCGTCTATCAGACTATAAGTCTGTTGGAGCAGACTTCCCAAAATGAGCGGGAGCGAGAAGTTGAATATCAATCGCAGGGGCGAACCCTCAGTCATTTCTTTCGTCATGGCGAATATCCTTTTTTCCTGAAAAACACATTCTTTTGCGGGTGCAAAATTACGGAATTTACCGGAATTGTTTTATTAAATCCGTCAAATTAGGCGGATTTTTTTATTTTCGTATGCTCGGTATGGGAAAAGATATAATCCAGATTAAAGATAAATAAATCCGGATTTAGTGATAAGTTATCCTTGTCACGGATTTCCCAATATACGAGATGGTCTTTGATGAGGAAAAAAGGTGCTGTTGTATACTGTTTATTGTCGAAGTCAATCGTGAACAAACGTGTAGTTCCTTTGTCTTCATTGTATTGGCATAAAAGGATTTCATTGTCCGGAGACACACATGAGAAATATACCATGTGGTCTACTCTTTGATAATAACGGGCCATTCCGGCGAATGGCTTTCCTCTTTCTTTTGCTTTGTTTACATAATCTATCCGCTCGTACACGTCTTTTCTGGTCATGTCATCCGGAAGTGCATGTTCTCCGAAATCAATGGCAAACAATGGCGTAAGAAGACCGTTGTGGATAGTGAATAAAGTGTCGCATAGCATTTCCCAATACAGCACATTTCCTTTTTGGTCTATGGAAATATCATCGTAAGTTGAAAATCCGGTGGATAAAGTCCTTCCTTCTATGGGGTTGCCTGACGTGAGTTCTTTATTCAAAAAGCATAATGTCTTTCTGTCTGTAGATTCGCCTCCATAGCTGTTCAATACGATATAACCATTGTTCCATGGATATATATGAAAGGGCTTTATATCTTCTTCCGCTATGTCACATCTTTGAACTGACAGAAGCTGACCTTTTAAATTGAACCGTAAAATGGTATTTTTACTGAAATCATAAAGTCCTACTGTCCCATTTTCAAAAAACACATTGGATATTTGAAGGTATTCATTCGTGGCGTGTCCTTTTTGTGATATACTGCCTATGAAATTTCCGGTTGATGTGAATGTGTACAAGAAGTTGCGTGAATGAACCACAAAGGTATCTTGATGTACATTGAGATTACATATATCGTAAATTAGGGAATTGTCCGTAGTCTCCAATTTTACGATTCGTCCGTCAGATTGGTTGATGTGTGTTATTTCTGAGAAATCAACTTTTGTGGATTTAAAGTCCGTTTTATCCCTGTTTGTACATGACACAAACAGGGATATGAATATGACACATACGGAATGTATTATACTTCTCATCATTTCCTCAAATATTAAAAAATGCTCTTTTCGGGAAAAGTAATTTCTTTTTCCTTATGTGACTGTCCTTTGATAACTCTGTGATGGTTTTATTTCTGGTCGTAAGCATGTTTGGGGTAGTCTATCGTATAATGCAATCCGCGGCTTTCCTTACGTTCGATGGCCTGTCGCGTGATAAGGTAACCCACGTTAATCATATTACGTAGTTCGCAAATGTCTTTGGTCGCCTTGACACGTTTAAACAGCTCTTCGGTCTCTTCGTACAATAAGTCCAGACGTGTCCATGCCCGTTTCAGGCGCAGGTCGCTCCGCACGATGCCCACGTAGTTGCTCATGATTTGTCCCACTTCCTTCATATCCTGCGCGATGAGTACTTTTTCTTCATTGCTCATCGTACCCTCATCGTTCCATTCGGGTATTTTGTCATTGAAAGCATATTGGTCTATGACCTCCAAGCTGTGGTGGGCTGCCGCGTCGGCATAAACCACGGCTTCGATAAGTGAATTGCTGGCCAACCGGTTGCCGCCGTGCAGTCCGGTGCAGGAACATTCGCCCACGGCATAAAGCCGCCGGATACTGGAGCAAGCGTTGAGGTCCACCTTAATGCCGCCGCACATGTAATGGGCGCAAGGCACGACGGGAATGTATTGCTTGGTCATGTCGATGCCGATGGAGAGACATTTGGCATAAATGTTCGGGAAGTGGTGTTTGGTTTCTTCCGCGTCCTTGTGCGTCACGTCTAAGCACACGTGGTCCAAGCCATGTATTTTCATTTCCTTGTCGATGGCACGGGCTACGATGTCGCGTGGGGCAAGGCTGAGCCGCTTGTCGTATTTCTGCATGAACTCTTCGCCGTTGGGCAACCGCAGGATGCCGCCGTATCCCCGCATGGCCTCTGTGATGAGGTAAGCTGGATGCGTCTCGCCCGGATGGAAGAGGGCCGTGGGGTGGAACTGGATGAACTCCATGTCCTTGACGGTGGCCTTGGCGCGGTATGCCATCGCGATGCCGTCGCCCGTGGCGATGTTGGGGTTGGTCGTGGTGGCATAGACGGCGCCGCAGCCGCCCGTGGCGAGGATGGTGACTTTCGAGAGGAAAGTGTCGATCTTCTTGGTGTCGGGATCGAGGATGTAGGCGCCGTAACACTCGATGTCGGGTGTGCGCCGCGTCACCTCGACGCCGAGGTGGTGCTGGGTGATGATTTCAACCGCAAAGTGATTCTCTAACACCGTGATGTTCGGGTGCTTGTGGACGGCTTCGATGAGGCCGCGCTGGATTTCGAAGCCGGTGTCGTCGGCGTGGTGGAGGATTCGGAATTCCGAGTGTCCGCCTTCGCGGTGAAGGTCGAACTGCCCGTCGGCGTTTTTGTCGAAGTGGACGCCCCACTCGACGAGGCGTCTGATGCCTTCGGGAGCGCCTTTGACCACTTGCTCGACGGCATGCGGGTCGCTGATGTAGTCGCCCGCAATGAGGGTGTCGCGGATATGTTTTTCAAAGTTGTCTACTTCGAGGTTTGTCACCGAGGCGACGCCTCCTTGTGCTTTGGCCGTATTGGCTTCGTCCAAAGTGGTCTTGCATACAAGGGCTACTTTCCCTTTTCCTGCCTCGGCCACTTGAAGCGCGTAGCTCATTCCGGCTACGCCTGAGCCGATCACTAAAAAGTCGAATTTCCGTACCATTTTCTCTTGTTACGTTTTCCTTTGCAGGGACGGCAAAAATAAGGATGGAAAGCGGGGGACGAACCTCGGCTTTCCAGCCAGATCTTTTGGATGCACTTCCTTGCGGGACAAAAATACGCAAAAAAACAGTCGCGTCGGCTGTTGGCTTCTTTTTTTTGAGGCTCTGGCGGGCATTGTCGCCGCATCGGAGCTTCCGGCGGATGGCCGCGGCGTCCTGTTGGCGGTTCCGCCTGTCCTGTCAGCCGTTCCGTAAAAACGGTCACTGCTCCCGCAGCTTCTGTCAGCCGTCCTGTCTTTCCTGTCGCACTGAATGTTCCTGAGGGTCGGCTGGTGCAGCATGGAAGGGCAGTTTTGCAGCAAAATGACAAACTCGCGGGTGCGCCAAATGCTATTCCCGAAAAAAAGCGCTACCTTTGCGCCGCTAATTTTCGCTTTCTTCGGGAACATGGAATGGCTGAACGAAATTCTGCTTATCCCCTCGGCCGTGCAGGCCGTGCTGGTCATCTGTCTCATCTGTGCCATCGGGATGGCGCTGGGCAAGTTGCATATGCGCGGCATATCGCTCGGCGTGACGTTCGTCTTTTTCGCGGGCATCCTTGCCGGTTGGGCCGGCTTGCGCCTTGACCCCGACGTGCTGAACTATGCCGAGAGTTTCGGGCTAGTCCTCTTTGTCTATGCCCTCGGCCTGCAAGTGGGGCCCGGATTCGTGAGCTCGTTCCGCAGCGGCGGCGCCGCGTACAACGGTCTTGCGCTGGGTCTTGTCGTTTTAGGCACGGTCATGGCTCTCGTCACGGTGTGGGTGTCCAGTGTCTCCCTGCCCGACATGATGGGGGTGCTCTGCGGCGCCACGACGAATACACCCGCCCTCGGTGCCGCCCAACAGACGCTGAAGCAGATGGGACAAAGCGCCAGCGGTCCGGCTCTCAGCTGCGCCGTGACTTACCCATTGGGCCTTGTCGGGGTCATCCTTGCCCTCATGGTGGCCGGCCGGCTGATGAAGTTGAAGCGCTTCACCGGCGGGGACGACAATGCCGACGAAGCGTTCATCGCCTCGTTCCAAGTGTGTAACCCGGCCATCTACGGCAAGACCCTGCACGAACTGGCACAGCTGGGCGAGCGGCGATTTGTCGTCTCACGGCTGTGGCGGGCCGGAAAGGTCATCCTGCCCAACGGGCAGACACGTTTCGAAGAGGGCGACCGCATTCTCGTCATCACCCATCAGAAAGATGTAGACCGGCTGACCCTCTTCTTCGGACGCCGCGACACAACCGACTGGAACAAGCGCAACATCGACTGGAACAAGATCGACAGCAAGCTGGTCTCCCAGCGTATCATCATCACCCGCCACGAAATCAACGGCCGCCACCTAGGCACCCTACACCTGCGCAACCGTTACGGTGTCAACGTAAGCCGTGTGCAGCGTTCGGGCATCCAGCTCGTGGCAACGCCTGACCTTGTCCTGCGCATGGGTGACCGCGTCACTGTGGTCGGAGCGCCCGAAGCCATCGGAAAGGTGGCTGACGAACTGGGCAATGCGGTCAAGCATCTTGACGAACCGAACCTGGTGACGATCTTTATCGGCATCGTGCTCGGCCTTGCGTTGGGAAGTCTGCCTTTCCATATTCCCGGCATGTCATTCCCTGTGAAACTTGGCCTCGCAGGCGGCCCCATCATTATGGGTATCCTCATCGGCGCTTACGGGCCTCGCCTCCACATGGTGGCCTACACTACGACGAGTGCCAACCTGATGCTCCGCTCCTTAGGCCTGTCCATGTATCTGGCCTGCCTTGGTCTCGATGCAGGCCGCGACTTCTTCACCACAGTCATGAGTCCCGCCGCGCTGGTGTGGCTGACAAGTGGTTTCCTCATCACAGTCGTCCCTGTCCTCATCATGGCCGTTATTTCGGTCAAGGTATTCCATAAGGACTTCGCAGCGACAGCCGGAATGCTCTGCGGCGCCATGGCCAACCCCATAGCCCTCGACTACGCCAACAGCCAGCTGCCCGGCGACAAGGCTTCGGTAGCCTATGCCACCGTCTATCCGCTCTGCATGTTCGCCCGGGTCATCATCGCGCAAGTTATTATAATGTGTCTGGCCTGAGCGTCGACGGTTTTTGGCGCTTTGTCTGAAAAACTTTTTCAGCCTCGGATTTTTTCCTAACTTTGCGGTGGAAATCCTTAACCCCAGAAACGAAAATGTCCATAAGTACCATCACTCCGCAAGAGGCTGCCGCCCTCGTGCAGCACGGCGACACCATCGGTGTGGGCGGTTTTGGCCCCGCCGGCGCTCCCAAATGCATCACGCCTGAAATAGCCAAGCGTGCCCGCGCCGAACATGCTGCCGGACGTCCCTTTAAGATCAGCGTGGTGACCGGGGCCTCCATCGGCGCCAGCTGTGATGGCGAACTGGCCGCAGCCGACGCCATTGACCGCCGCTTCCCTTTCTCGGTGAACGCAGAGATACGCAAGGCTTACAACGAAGGCCGCGTGCGGTACATGGACCTCAACCTTTCGGACAATGCCGCCCACCTGCGCCAGGGGACTACCGGCCACATCGACTGGGGCATACTTGAAGCCGTCGAAGTGGAGGACTTCGGTGACCGGGCTCGTATCTACCTGACGGCAGGTATAGGCATCGCGCCGACTATCTGCCGCTTGGCACGTAAGGGTATATTCATCGAGCGGAATTCATGGCATTCGACGAAGGTTATCGGTATGCACGATATCTACGAGATAGAAGACCATCCGTTCCGCACGCCAGTCCGCATCACGCAACCCATTGAACGTATCGGTCTGCCCTATATCGAAGTTGACACGCGCCGCATCACGGGCATCTATGACTGCCACGTGCCCGACGAGGGCCGTCCCATGACGGCGCCGACGCCCGTGACCGACGCCATCGGCGCCCATATGGCAGACTTCCTTGTATGGAACATCAAGCAGGGGTATCTGCCTAGCCACACTCTCACGCTGCAATCCGGCGTGGGGTCGGGCGCCAATGCCGTGCTTGGTGCTTTGGGCCGGTCGAAAGATGTGCCCAACTTTAACATCTACACCGAAGTCTTGCAGGAAGCCCCGCTCCACCTGATGCTCGAAGGCCGCGTGGCCACGGCGTCGACTGGCGCCCTGACCATCAGCAGCGAGCATTTGCAGGAACTCTATGCCAATATGAATGAATACCGCGGACGTCTGCTGCTCCGTCCGTCTGAGATTTCCAACTGCCCCGAGGTCATCGCCCGTCTCGGCATCTGTTCGCTCAACACCGCCATTGAGGCCGATCTTTACGGTCACGTAAATTCCACCAAGATAGGCGGTACACGCATGATGAACGGTGTGGGCGGCTCGGCCGACTTCACGTGCAACGCAATGTTGAGCACTTTCACTTGTGGTTCCACCACGAAAGACGGGCGCATCAGTTCGATTGTCCCCTTCTGCTCACACGTGGACCACACGGAGCATTACGTCGACGCCATCGTGACGGAATACGGTGTGGCTGACCTGCGTGGGAAATGTGCCATGGAGAAAGCCGAAGCCGTCGTGGCCATTGCCCATCCTGATTACCGTCCTCTCTTGCGGGAATACCTGCGGCTGGCTGAGAAAGGTGGGGGGCACACCCACCACGTACTGCCCGCAGCCTTTGCCATGCACGACACATTCCGCCGGAAAGGCGACATGCGTCTGACGGACTGGTCTGAATACATCATTGATTGATACAGCCTTTGCGGTCACTGCGACGGGAAATTCTGTCAAAGTGACCGCTTTTTCTGTCGCAGCGCCGGAATTCCCCGCCAGCCGTCCAGTTTTTCCCGGTAAGGAACTCAGATTTTCAGTCACCGCGACAATAAAAACCAAGACGGCATAAGAACTCCGGCGCACACCAAACAAACTTTTGTGCAATAATTCGCGCTTTTTTCACGGAAATCCTTGTTCGTTTTGAATATATGGACTATTTTTGCAACCGGAAAAGAATATAAATCTATCGAAGTTACTAATCACTTAAATTTACCGATTATGTCTGATATCGAAGCAAAAGTAAAGCAAATCATTGTAGACAAACTGAGTGTTGACGAAGCCGAAGTGAAGAACGAAGCAAGCTTCTCGAACGACTTGGGTGCAGATTCTTTGGACACCGTTGAGCTGATCATGGAGTTCGAGAAAGAATTCAAGATTCAAATTCCCGACGATCAGGCTGAAAAGATCCAGACTGTCGGCGACGCCATCGCTTACATCGAAGAGAAAACGAAATAATTGACGCAGGACTTTCCTCCTCTTTCATAAAGACATGGAATTAAAAAGAGTAGTTGTAACCGGAATGGGTGCACTGACGCCGGTAGGTAACACGGCTCCCGAGTCGTGGGAAAACCTGCTTAAAGGCGTGAGCGGAGCCGGACCGATTACCCACTTCGATGCGTCAAAGTTCAAAACCCAGTTTGCTTGCGAAGTCAAGGGCTTCAAAGTAACTGACTTTATCGACCGAAAGGAAGCACGCAAGATGGACCTCTACGAGCAGTATGCCGTAGTAGCCGCCATGGAAGCCGTGAAAGACTGTAACGTCGATTTGGAGAAGGTGGACAGAAACCGCATAGGCGTGGTGCTCGGTGTCGGTATCGGCGGCCTCCACACTTTTGAGGAGGAGGCAGGCAATTATGCCGTAAATGGCGACACGATGGGGCCGAAGTACAATCCGTTTTTCATCCCGAAGATGATAGCCGATATAGCGTCGGGACAGATAGCCATAAACTACGGTTTTCATGGTCCTAACTTTACGACCACGTCGGCTTGTGCTTCGTCGACCAATGCCTTAGCAGACGCATTCAACCTTATCCGTTTGGGCAAAGCCGACATGATGGTGACGGGGGGTGCTGAAGCTGCGATCTGGCCCGCAGGCGTAGGCGGCTTCAACGCTATGCACGCTTTGTCGACCCGTAATGATGATCCGCAACATGCGTCGCGTCCTTTCAGCGCCAGCCGTGACGGTTTCGTCTTGGGTGAAGGTGCCGCTTGTTTGATTTTAGAGGAACTCGAACATGCAAAGGCACGTGGAGCTAAAATCTATTGCGAAGTTGCGGGTGTCGGTATGTCTGCCGATGCCCACCACATCACCGCCTCTCATCCCGAAGGCTTGGGCGCGCGGCTTGTGATGCAGAACGCATTGGAAGATGCAGGCATGGCCCCGGAAGACATTGACTATATCAATGTGCACGGAACGTCGACCCCAGTTGGTGACATTTCAGAAGAAAAAGCAATCAAAGCGCTCTTCGGCGAGCATGCTTACAAACTCAATATCAGCTCGACGAAGTCAATGACAGGTCACCTGCTCGGTGCAGCCGGTGCCGTGGAAGCCATGGTTTGTGTTCTTGCTGTGCAGAACGATATCGTTCCCCCCACCATCAATCACGTGGAAGGAGATAACGATGAGAACATCGATTACAATCTGAACTTTACTTTCGGTAAAGCGCAGAAACGTACGGTGCGCGCAGCGTTGAGCAACACGTTCGGTTTCGGCGGACACAATGCTTGCTGCATTATGAAGAAATACGCTGAGTAATTGTTACTTCACGTGTCGGTATGATGAATAATCTTTTCGACCGGATAAAGCTCCTCTTCCGTAAGGATAAGGAGCTTTATTCGTGTTTGTACAGAATCTTGGGCTTTTACCCGAAACGTATTGACTACTACAAGATTGCCCTGACGCACAAGTCACAAGTCTATCGTACCAAACAAGGGCTTGCGCTGAACAATGAGCGGTTGGAGTTCCTTGGCGATGCAGTCTTGGAAACTGTTGTGAGTGATATTGTTTACCGACAGTTCGTGCGCAAGGACGAAGGCTTTCTCACCACTACGCGGAGCAAAGTCGTGCAACGCGAGACCCTTAATCGCGTGGCTATCGAAATGAAGCTCGATCGCTTGGTGCGGAGCGTGGCAAACAGTGCCTCGGCGCACAATAATTATATGTATGGGAACGCCTTTGAGGCTTTGGTTGGTGCCGTATATCTTGACCAAGGCTTCGGACGCTGTCTCTGGTTTTTCCGTCACCGCGTGTTGGGTAAGTATGTCGACCTCGGTAGCATGGCTCGTCATGAGGTGAACTTCAAGAGCAAGTTGATCGAGTGGTGCCAGAAGAACAAGGTGAGCGTTGTCTTTCCCTTGAAAGACGAGACAGTCGAAGGGAGCAACAGTCCGGTGTTCCGAAGCGAGGTTATCCTTGAACGTATTCCTGCTGGTCGTGGTGAGGGTTATTCTAAGAAAGAGAGTCAGCAGAATGCCGCCAAGGAGGCTTTGGACCGCATTCGTCGTGATGCCAAGTTCGCTAATCGAGTGCTGGCAGCCCGCGACTTACATATCAAACAGGCTGCTGAGGCTGAAGCTGCGGCGCAACCGGCGTCTTCAACCCTTCAACAAGCAGATTCTGCCAAGCCTTCGCGTCGCCGGCGTCGCAAGAAAGCTGAAACGCCAAAGACGCAGCAAGAAACCACAGCCACCATGCCGGTAGTAGCTGCCAGCGAGCAAAAGAAACCGCAGCGACGGAGACGACAGGCCGATGCGGAAAAAGTACCGGCGCCACACCCGACCGCGCATCCATAATTCGGGCTGCCGAAGAGGCTGCTTTCCGTGAGCACGCCGAAGACGTCCATTGACCATTCGGCTTTTTCAAATTCGGTCCGCATAGTTTCCGAGGAAAACCATAGACGTCCTGTGGGACAAACCGCTTAGGCAGTAGCTCTTTTTGTCTTGTGTCGAAAGACTGTCAGACCGTTCCTAAAAACAGGCGCAGTGATTGAATGAGCAGTCACTGCGCCTGTTTTTTATCGTCAACTGTTCTGTCTTTCGCGATGTATGATGGGTGAAAGTGTTCGCGGATTTTGTAAATTGCAAATTATACTTTGCAATTTCTTGGGTGCTTCTGCATGCTCGCTTGCCGGTACGATAGTTTCAAGACAAGGAGAATATGTATTTTGAGCCGTTGATCTGGTAAAATGAGGCAAGGGCATGGAATTATTGGTAATTTTTGGCATGTTTTCGCTAAGGTATATAAAAAAAGGGATACCGCTGTATCCCAACCTTTGTAAACCTTAAATCTAATACTATGAAAAACACAGTGCAAAGATACGCAGTTCCCCGAAAGCTGCAAGGATATGTGGTCTAAAAAATATGCTTTATAACATGTTTTGATACTTTGATAAGTTTATTGTAATCTATGTTTGTCAATTTTGTCCGTATTTATGAAGTGTTGTACACAGAAGTTCCAGTCTTTGCCAGTGCAAGAAATTTGAATAAGCCGGTCATGCGTTCTCCCATGTGGCAAAAAAGTGTTACATTCGCTCCTATGAAAAGGTTCGATCCCCATTCGCTGTGGCGCCCTGTCGTATGGGTATGCCGTTTTCGTTACCGGCGTGGCTACGGGGTTCACTCTCCGTTCGCCTTCCAACTTATCACACGCGTGTTCTATGAGCGCGGCGAGTTTTATGCTTACCGTCCGTTGGCGGCGTTGCGGCGGACTAAGGCTTGCGGGCAATCGGAGCGGCTCGACCGGCTCATTCTGCGTCTTGTCAATGACGTGCAACCGAGCCATGTCGCACTTTGGGGCGACATGGTCGGCATGACGCGGCATTATGTCGTAGCTGGTTGTCGTCGTGCCCGTATTGACGAAATCGGGTGCGGCGATTTGCCTGATGGGAAGCACTATGACATGCTTTTCGCCCGTCGTCCTGAGGCTTTGCAATCACTTTTCGAGACTTTTGCGGCCCAGGCACCCGACCAGGCGGTAGCCGTATTCGAAGGCATCCATCGGAGTCGACGCCGCATGGCACAGTGGAAGGCCGCGTGTCGCCATCCCCGTGCGACTATCACGTTCGACCTCTATGATCTTGGAATCATCTTCCTGCATCCTAAGTTAAACCCACAGCATTATCTCGTAAACTTTTAAGAAAATGAAAGCCAATTCTTCGACGCAGTCTGACTTTGCTCTCACATCGCTGACCGACGGAAGTCTCGTCCCGAAAGCCGATGCCCGCGTTGAGGCCTACGGTACAGTTGACGAGCTCAACAGCCACGTGGGCCTCTTGCTTGCCGCTGTCTCCGATGAGTCGCTTTGTCACGATCTCCTTACCATCCAGCGCGAACTGTTCGGGGTTGGCGGTCTTCTTGCTCAGCCCGATGCCGAAGTTGCGCCGTGGGTTGCCGAAGCGTCCGCCCGCTGGTTGGCAGAGAGCCGCCGCTTGCTTGCTGCCTCGCCCTGTGTGCGGGCCTTTGTTCTGCCGTCGGGAAGTGAGGCTGCCTGTCGCGCACCCGTCTGCCGCACCATCTGTCGCCGGGCTGAGCGTCGCGTGTGCGCCCTGCTCCCTGTGCCGGCCACGCTTGCGGCGCAGGACTACCTGAACCGTCTGTCCAGCTACTTTTTTGCCTTGGCTCGTCGTCTGAATATGCTTGCCGGTTGTGCCGAAAAGACATATCGGCCTCTGCCGTCCTTCGGAAATCATGTCAGAAAGGAAGACGGAGTTTCCGGCGGTGCAGGATAAGAAAAAGCAAGGACGGGCCGGCTGTTCCCGTTCCGTACCGCTCGTCCCTATTGCTATATGACGCAAGCCCTTGCCAGCATGAATCCTGTTTATGCCCCTTATTTATGGCAACGGATCAGCTGCCTGCGATGGTCACACGTTCATCATGACGCTTCCTGCCTTCCTCCATGGCTATGCCCTCCGCAACAAGCTGGTCGGGGGGGAGGATGGCTCATGCTAAAAGGTTTAATGGGGAATTTCGTGGCCGATCCCTTATATCACGCCTCCGGCGAAGGAGTTTGAGGCAGGTTACGAATCTGTACACCCGGCCAGCCGCCAGGCCTCGGGTTTCGATGCAGCCTGACACTCACGGAATGAATGGTTTGAGGAGACTGGAGCGTGCCGACGAATGCAGCGTGGTGGCGGGTCGTGCAGCGCGCCCGATGGCCTATGTGCCCGATATATCCGGGCGGGAGTACTGACCGGAAAAACAAGTTGGCTGACAGAAAATTCTAGATGGCTGACAGGAGGAACGGGTCGTTCAGCTTGAAACTCGACAGCAGGCTTGCCCCGGGGCGGAATAGGTCTGTGAAATCCGGAGCGCCGGCTGACGTTTATACCGTGACGAGGAGGGAACTTAATATATAATAATGTGTATCTTAAAAGAAACATGCTTCTTTTTTGCACTATTTCAGGAACGTCCAAAGAAATTTCTCGCTGATTTATACGCTGTGACAGGAAAAATAGTATTTTTGCCGCAAATTTGAAAAACGGTTTCTAATCACATAAATACTATGTACTGGACATTAGAGTTAGCTTCGAAATTGGAGGACGCCCCTTGGCCCGCCACGAAGGAAGAGTTGATTGATTACGCCACCCGTTCCGGAGCGCCGATGGAAGTGATCGAAAATCTCCAAGAACTGGAAGAAGAAGGGGAAATATACGAGACAATCGAAGACGTCTGGCCGGATTATCCCACAAAGGAAGACTTTCTTTTCAACGAGGACGAGTATTGATAGCTTTCTGACAACTTAAACAATTGAATACCAGCGCGACAGACAATGAAAATTTGTTTGTCGCGCTGGTGTTTTATGGTCTCGAATGGAGCGGTTTGTTTGTCTAAAATGCGGTTTTTCTTTCCGAAATCTGGGTTTGTTTGTCTAAAATACATTACCTTTGTTTCTCCTCAGGAATACTAAAATGGGAGGAAAAACTTATGGGAAGACCGAAAAGACAATATCCGTTGGGCAAATACCGCCTTCGTACACCAAAGGAGGTGGATAAGGAAAAAGCATATCCTGTCGAGTTGGAATATACTTGGAACCGGCAGGTCATCAGAAAGACAACCAATGTCTTTGTGAAAGTTGCGGACTGGAATCCGAATGGGAATCAGGGACGTGGCGCTTTGCGTGCCAGCTATGGGGATGAATACAAGCGCATGAATAATCTCCTGCTTTCCCGTGTGGACAAGGTTGATTCACTCCTTGCGGAGTATAATCAGGCTCATCCGAATCAGATTACCGCCGAAGTGATTTCCGGCCTGCTTGCCGACAAGCCTTTGGCCCGCAAGGATCAGGGAAAGGATTTTGTGGAATTTGCAATGGAGCGGCTTGCTTCAGATTATTCAAGAAACAGGATAGGTCGCAGCCGTTACGAAAACGGTAGGAGCTGTATGAACATCTTCCAGACTTTCCTTCGTGCCACCAAATGCGGTACAAGCCGCCCAGATTCAATCTATGTCGGGGATATGACTCCGGATCTTCTGGACAAGTATATAGCATGGCGACGGGAAGTCAAGCTGAATAGCGATGCGACCATCAACCATGCTCTGACTCCTATTCTGAAGGCATGTGCATACGCCAGTGAAATGGGGATGATTGAGCCTGCTGTCAATGCGAGAATCCAGGATATGCGTATCGCTACCAAAGTCTCGTTGTCGGAGGAGGAAAATGAGTTTGACGGGAAAAGCCTGACAAAAGAGCAGATGTTGTCCTTGCTCGAATACTACAATACCTGTCCCGAACTGCGACGGAAGGAGTTTTTGGAGATGTTCTTCTTTGCGTTCCATGCCTGCGGACTCCGTGTGGTGGATGTGATGACCCTGCAATGGAAACACATCGACTTTGCACGGAAGGAGTTACGGAAGATAATGATCAAGACGAACAAGCGCCATGTGATTCCTCTTACCGAGCCCGCTTTGCACATCCTGCAGCGGTGGCAGGAAAAGCGTTCCGGATGCCGGTATGTGTTCAATCTTGTGAAAGATGATCTGAATCTTGACGATGCGGAAGCCCTGTACAAAGCACGGAATAATGCGACTAAATGTATCAATCAGTCGCTGGCTGTCGTGGGTGAGCAGATAGGGCTGCCGTTCAGTCTGTCAATGCATGTCGCACGACATTCGTTCGCAGTTTTTGCCCTGAACAAAGGCTTGTCCATGTCCGTTGTCAGCAGGTTGCTCGGTCATAGCAGCACGGATGTCACGGAAAAGGTATATGCCAGATTTCTGCCGGAAACACTGTCCAATGAAGTTGCCAGACTGACTGACGATTTCGCCTCATTGGAAATTGTCTGATGAATAGTGCTGACAGTTAAAAACAAACATTAATTTTGCACCTGAAATTTTACCTGAAATGACTGTTACGCGGATATTTCTGTTGCTGTTATGTGTATTCATTCTGGTACTGGTACTTGCCACTATCTTCAAGCGGTACCAGAGGATTATTCTGTGGTCAGCAGCAATTGTCATTTTTACAGGGACTCTGCTTCTTATGGGTCTCGGTATAATTGATCCGGTAACGGATAACCGTCCCGATTCTGTCGTGATAACAGGTGTTGCTTTTGCCTTTTTCTTTTCGGGTGCATTGGCATACGGAGCGGAAAAACTTCGTGCCAAAAACAGGGAAAAGGAGAAACAAACGATTCAAACCAAGAATAATCAGCCCGAAGAACAGGATGTAAGCAAAGGGGTGGTATTGTCAGGCCGACTTGACACACCGCTTGCCCGTACTGTCTTTGCAAAGGCGGTGGCTGCCGGATATATGGAAGAGGATGGTTCCCATTATAGGTGGAGGAAAGGCACGAAAGCCCTTCTTGCCTATATGTGCGGCCGAATATATTGCGGTGATATTCCTGAATACTCCGAACTGGATCGGAAGTCATTCTGGAAATTCGGCAACGGACTTTTTCCAGATGCCGAACTGAATGCCCTTTTTGAGCAGACCGGTATCGGGCAGTCCCGTCAAAACAGGAGAGATATGGCAGTGCCTGCGAATGCCAGTGAAATTGACAAACTGTTTTCAGACTGACAGAAAATTTAAAACCCTTTTCTAAGGATTGCGAAGAATTGTTTTACTCATCTCATATTTTGGCCTATTAAATCTGGAAAATCTTCGGACTTTTCAGATTTTTTATTTCTCCCCTTTGTTATTCGTAATCAATCTGTTACATACAAAGTTATGACAAAATCATAACTTTCCATAACTCCTGTTATAATGTTAGATAATTTATTGTAACTCATAAAGTTACAAAACTCCTATACATTCGTGCTGTGATTTCGGTGCGATGTGCGCAGTCGTGCCATATTGCATAATCGGGCTGGAGGTCTGAGTGCGCATCAGGACTGTTCGGCCATAATTTCAGAATCATATGGCAAAGAATACGAATGTAAAGAACCTATGCGACTGGGAACTGCTTGAAAAGATTCTCAGCATAGTGGAAGGAAAGGTAAAGTCTCCGGCAAACAATCAGCCGGCGGATTCACATTGTCTTTACGACAACAAGACTTTGATGGCGAAACTCGGCATAAAGGACAAGTATTTGAAGAAGCTGCGCGACAACGGCTATCTCGGCTACTCGCGCGAAGGAGACAAATACTGGTACACACAGGCGGATGTAGACCGCTTTCTGCGCCGTTTCCATTACGAGGATTTCGCTTCGGATATTGTACATCAGGAATAAAGCAGAAAGGCTATGTACGATATTAGGCAACTTACAAACATGCTCCGCTCGGAAGTAGAGCATATTCCGCAGACAGGGCTTCCTTTGGATGCATTCCCGGAAAAGATCCGTGAGATTGTCCTTGACCTGTCCAGATATGAGAATTTCAATGTAGAATATTCGGCATCCATTATATTGTCGGCAGTAGCAACGGCCATCGGGAATTCCTGCCATATCCGTATCAAAGGCGAATGGAAGACAGCGCCTGCCCTTTATATGATGCTGGTCGGCCGTCCCGGACTGGGCAAGACTCCACCGTTGGGATTCATATACAGGCCTGTCAGCGAGCAGGATGACCGTATGTTCGAGAAGTTCAATGAAGAATGGACCGAATACGAAAAAAGCATGGCGCCAGGCAGTCGGCAGGATGACTCTGTCCGGCCGAGAAAGCCCCGTCTTGTGACTACTGTCATATCGGATTTTACGCCGGAAGCGATGATAAGCGTCCATCAGTATAATTCACGAGGAATTGTTCTGGTAGTGGATGAAATTCTTGCCCTGTTCAATTCCGTAAAGAGATACAGCAGCAGGAACAATCTTATTGAAGATTTGCTGACAGCTTATAGCGGACAGCCCTTGAAAGCAGTACGGAAATCGGAATCCAAACCTGCCTTCATCAAGAATCCGTGCATCAATATAATCGGTTCCATACAGACAAACCTGCTTTCGGAGATATTCAAGGCAGATTTTGTAGCCAACGGTCTGACCGACCGTTTCCTTTTCGTTTATCCCAAAGACAGGAAGATTTCCGTATGGAGACGGAATGACAGGAACACAGGCAGGCCGGACATTCTCGGAAAGTGGCGTGATATACTTGGCAGGGTGCTGGATATCCCATGTATTGTCGATGAGAAAAGCAATACCGTCTCACCGCTTGTCATCAATATGGATGACGAAGCAGAGGAGTACTTCTACAACTGGTACAACGGTATAATCGATGAAGTGAATGCAATCGAGAATGACAATGAGGTGGAGAGCCGGAAGATGAAACTCAACGGCAATGCCGCGCGGCTCGCTCTGATATTCCAGATCATGAAATGGGCTGCTGGTGAGGGAGAGATGCGCAGCATAGAAGCAGACTCGGTGAAAGCGGCCATACGGATGATAGAGTATTATGAGGAGAGTTATCGGAGGACACAGGCGGCTGTTATTGCAGGAAGCATAGGCGATACCAAAGATGCGTGGCTGTCATTGCTTGGAGACACCTTTACATCCGGGGAAGCTGTCATTGCCGGCAGGAAAGTGGAGATGTCAAGGAGGTCTGTCTATTATGCTCTGGAGCAGCTGTGCAGACTTAAAAATCCTGTCATTGAGAAGGTCAGTCACGGAGTCTATCACAAAATCATATCTGATGCACATTGCACTATTGCACTTTCCGATGCAGACAATACCGTTAATGCTGGCCAAAGTGCAAAAGTGCAGAGTGCAGACAACAATAATCCGGATAGCCATGAGTGAGTATCGGTTTCATCTCCAGAAATACAGTTACGGCAGCAAAATCAGCTGCCCCAACTGCGGTAAAAGCCGCTGCTTCGTCCGCTATATTGATGAGGAAGACATCATTAGGTTTCCGGATACTGTCGGCAAATGTGACCATGAGAATTCATGTGGGTACCATTATACGCCACGGGAATATTTTCACGACCATCCGGATGTCTCGCAAGTTAGGAGTCAAGGCTTGCAGAAGCCATCTCTCCCGATCGTGAAAAATTCTACTCCTGTCCCGCCGACTTTTATATACCCTAAAGTGGTGGAGAGGAGCCTTGCTGATTACGGTCGGAATCCTTTATACCGCTACTTGTGCGGAGTCTTCGGTGAAACGGAGACGGCAAGACTTTTCAGCCTTTACAAAGTCGGAACTTCCAACAAATGGGGAGGAGCCACGGTCTATTGGCAGACAGACATATCCGGAAAGGTAAGGACAGGGAAAATAATGCTGTATGATTCTGTTACAGGCCATCGGATAAAAGAGCCACATTCCTATGTCGGCTGGGCACATTCGGAACTGCGGATTACCAACTTCCATCTACGGCAGTGCCTATTCGGAGAACATCTGTCGAATACTTCTGCTACCGCACCTGTAATGCTGGTCGAGAGTGAGAAGACAGCCATCATAATGAGCCATTTCATTCCGGATTATATCTGGTTTGCAACGGGTGGCAAGAACGGCTGTTTCAACAGCGAGGCGATGCAGGTGCTGCGTGGCAGAGATGTAACGCTCGTCCCGGATCTGGGAGCGGCAGACCGATGGAAGGAAAAAGCCCTGATGTTGTCCGGAATCTGCAAAAGCGTTACTGTATCCGACATGCTGGAGCAGATTGCTACCGAAGAACAGCGGAGTCAGGGTCTGGACATCGCGGACTTCTTCCTGTTCTCGCCGACCAAGCGACAGATGCTCCAACTGATGATTGAAAAGAATCCGGCTGTCCAGCTGCTCATTGATGAATTTGGGCTGGAACTCGTCGAGTGACACAGACACAAATTGAATGCTTTGTTCTCTGCCAGTCTGATTTATCTCCGGGCTTGCCTGTGTGCCACTAAATTTATTTCGGGGGGGAGCCTAATACCCCACTCGCCTTTCGGCGGCGGGATGCGTGCCACTCAATCTGCAAGCAGGCGGAGAGGAATTGTCCAATAAAATAAGGAACAATGTCGCGGATTTTTAAATAAGGTCAACACTGTTGACTGAATTTACACATATGATAAAATTCCCGATACAAGAAGATTTTGCCCGACAGGTCGAAGCCGTCCAAGACAATGTCCTAATGATTATGAGTAACTATACCAGCTACGAAAAGATGTCAAAACGCTTATCGAAAATAATGATGACCTGAAATCTACATTGGAAACAATGCTTGACCAGTTTACAAACCCTTCTCTCCGCTCAAAGATATTCATCATTGCTGATGCTCTTGCCGGAGGAACACCTGCTGCAATCTCTTCCGGTGGCGGAGGTGGCGGCAATTCTGATACCGACCTTCGCTGGGACGGCCGTAGGCCGGACGAAGAGGATGAAGCTTATCGGAGGAGGTGCTTAAAAACAGCTATAATAGTAGTAATGAGAAGTAGTAAATCACATGGACAAAATAGATAAAACAATGCTAATAATACGTGAGTTCGGCATAAGAAAAGCATAAAAAAGTTGTGGGAATGGAATATTTTTA